>OIFJ01000045.1_pt1 | contig 144317 bp, 167 predicted proteins | sample 1582011 | NCBI WGS metagenome assembly OIFJ01 (sample SAMN07501050, study PRJEB24779) | human gut metagenome | isolation source: stool | host: human infant | place: USA: Pittsburgh, PA
GGAACTGGCAGACGCACAGGACTTAAAATCCTGCGGGACTTACCTCCCGTACCGGTTCGATTCCGGTCTCCGGCATATTAAATGCCCAGATAGCTCAGTCGGTAGAGCAGAGGACTGAAAATCCTCGTGTCGCTGGTTCGATTCCGGCTCTGGGCACTTGTTAAGCACCTAATAAAGGTGCTTTTTTTGTGTGCTTTTTTATACTAAATTAGGTATGATTGTCCCATTTCTTACATATATATTGCTATAGAAATCAATGTGAGGTGAGAGGATGAAACCTAATAAAATAGTTTTTGCGGTGGCACTTACTGTAGTGCTTTTAACCCTTTCTATTTTTATTGTAAAAGATTTAAATTTTCATTGGATTGAGGTAGGTGAGGACAAGGCCTCTGTTACCATTAATTTTTTACTACCAATGGATAAAGGTTCTTTTAATAAGCATATAAAAATACAAAATCAACTAGGCTATGCAGAAAATTTTGCTTGCCAGGTTAATTGGGTGAATGATCACGTATGTGAAATTATTGTAGAAGAGAAGGGACAGATTAAAGGGCAAAAAGTCCAACTTATTATTGATAAAGCACCAACTATATATGAAAAGTTTTATAAAGAAGCGACTATCCCTATTCAGTTTAAAACCCCCATACATATTATAGAACCTATTGATGAAACTTTAATCTCAACTACTCAATCTTTTATTGTAAAATTTAATACACCTATGAAAAAGGAAGTTGTCCATAAATATTTAGCATCTGATGCAGACTTCATCATAGAGCCTTTAAAAATAATACAAGATGGAGAAGAAATTATAGATTATACGTCCTTTACCTTTACGCCTAAACAACCACTTGAAAATGATCATAAATACATATTAACCTTTAAAAAAGGCATGCCTTCACAATCTGGAGTAATGTTAGGTGAAAATCAAAATGTAGTCTTGAAAACAGATATTAAACCAATAATAGATGAGGTAGTGCCTAAGAGTGGTAGCAAATGGGTAGGTTTATATCCTAGAATTATTGTAAGAAGTAAAACACCTATGGAAGCTGCCTATATAGAGCTTGATGGTGAGCTTCTTAAAGGTGAACTCAAAAACGATTATTATGCTGAATTTTACCCTAATTATGTACTAGGAGCAGGAAGAAGTTATGAAGCTTATGTGCAAATCCAAGCTGCTTCAGGGGAGTTAAGTGATAAAATACCGCTTAACTTTACAACACTTCCTTTAAAGGAAGACCGTTATTGGGCTGAGATCGTATTAGGTAAAAATCAAGAAATGATTGTTTATCAAGGTACGCAAGAGATAAAACGTATACAATGTTCAGGTGGTGCTCCTAAGAGTCCTACAGCTAAGGGGACATTTTATATTACAGATAAAGGAGATAAATATTTTTCTGAAACAGAAAAAGAAGGTGCCAACTACTGGCTTACACTTTCAGAAGGGCTTCGGATACATGGGATGAGTCGAAATGAGCATTGGGAAATTAAGATGAATGTACTTAATAGACTAGGAGAGGGACAAACAAAAGGTAATGTTGTTATGAGAGAGGAAGATGCACTTTGGCTTTATAATAATTTACCACTTGATACTATGGTCGTGATTCATCCGTAATAGACATTTAAAAAGAAGCTTATAGTCAAGCTTCTTTTTTGGTGATAAAATGAAAGTTTTTTTAAACTTTAATTCATATTTAATGATATAGTATAAAAAATTACCGTATTTATATTTATGAATCCACAAAGATGTGAAAAATAATTCAAACACTCTTGCAATTTTTCAATAATATGTTAATATACTAGTATAAATTTATAAGATGTTTGAAGTTTAAATCTACATATTATAAGGGGGCATATTATGGCATTTTGTACCGAATATATGGAAAATCTTATGCAACGTGTAGTAGCAAATCATCCAGCAGAACCTGAATTTCATCAAGCAGTGAAAGAGGTTTTATTATGTATGGAACCTGTAGCACAAAAAAATCCTAAATTTGTAGATGCAGGTATTTTTGAACGTATTGTAGAGCCAGAAAGAATTATTATATTTAGAGTTTCATGGGTAGATGATACAGGAAAAGTTCAAGTCAATAGAGGTTTTAGAGTACAATTTAATAGTGCTATTGGACCTTATAAAGGGGGTCTACGTTTCCATCCTTCAGTTAATTTAGGGGTTATTAAATTTTTAGGATTTGAACAGATTTTTAAGAACTCCTTAACAGGTTTACCTATGGGGGGAGGTAAAGGTGGTAGTGACTTTGATCCTAAAGGTAAATCGGATAATGAGATTATGCGTTTTTGCCAAAGCTTTATGACAGAACTCGCTAAACATATTGGGCAAGATACAGATGTGCCGGCTGGAGATATTGGTGTAGGTGCACGTGAAATTGGGTATATGTATGGTCAGTACAAACGTTTAAGGAATGAGTTTACAGGAGTATTAACAGGAAAAGGCCTAACTTATGGTGGTTCTCTTGTAAGAAAAGAAGCAACAGGCTATGGTTGTTGTTACTTTACAGCTGAAATGCTTAAAACAAGAAATGACTCCTTTGAAAATAAAACGGTTGTTATTTCAGGTTCTGGAAATGTAGCTATTTATGCTGCTGAAAAAGCTATGGCACTGGGTGCTAAAGTTGTAGCTATGAGTGATTCAAATGGTTATATTCATGATCCAGAAGGTATAGATATTGATTTAATGAAACAAATTAAAGAAGTAGATAGAAAACGTATTTATGAATATGTAAAAGTTAGAACAGCCGCAACTTATACAGAAGGTTGCAGGGGTATTTGGCAAATTCCTTGTGATATTGCATTGCCTTGTGCAACACAAAATGAATTACATGGGGAAGATGCTAAGGTGCTTATTGAAAATGGTATTAAAGCTGTTGCAGAAGGGGCCAATATGCCATGTACACCTGAAGCAGTTGATTTATTCTTATCACATAAAATACTCTTTGGACCAGGTAAAGCAGCCAATGCAGGTGGGGTTGCAACTTCTGGGTTAGAAATGTCTCAAAACAGCATGCGTTATAACTGGTCATTTGAAGAAGTAGATGCAAAACTTCAGGATATTATGAAAAACATTCATGCAAGTGCACGTAGAGCGGCTACAGAATATGGGGATGCAGATAATTATGTATTAGGTGCCAATATAGCAGGTTTCTTAAAAGTAGCAGATGCTATGTATATGCAAGGCGTTGCTTATTAATAAAAACTCCCTATAAGGGAGTTTTTGCTTTTTTTTAGAATTTTATCTATGCATTATAAATTTATTATAATATAATGTTTTGTGCGAACATATAGAAGTAAGGGAGAAAGTATATAGATTTAAATGTTAAAGTCGATATAAGAATACTACAGGTTGTATAGGAGGCTATCGTGTATAAAATAGTAGCAAAACAAAAACTTAATCATTTAGTAGAAAAAATGGTCATTCATGCACCGTTTGTAGCACGTAAGTGCATGCCAGGACAGTTTATCATTTTATGTGTAGAAGAAGGGGATGAACGTATTCCGTTAACTATTCAGGATTATGATAGAGAAAAAGAAACTGTATCTATTATCTATCAGATTGTAGGTTATTCTACTCAGAAATTAGCTCAAAAAGAAGTTGGTGACACCCTTGCACATTTTGCAGGGCCATTAGGTGTGGCATCTGTATTACATAATTCAAAACGTCGCGTACTTGGCATAGGTGGAGGTGTAGGTGCAGCACCCCTTTATCCTCAGATTAAAGAGTTACAAGCTCAAGGTGTAAGTTGTGATGTTATTCTAGGTGGACGAGATAAAGATTATGTTATTTTACAAGATGAGTTTAAAGCAGTAAGTAACGAATTATTCTTTGCTACAGACGATGGTTCACTTGGAACAAAAGGATTTGTAACAACTGTCCTCAACGAATTACTTGCTAAAGGACGTCAGTATGATGAAGTCATTGCAATTGGTCCACTTCCAATGATGAAGGCTGTTGTAAGTGTGACGAAACCTTTAAATATACCAACTATGGTATCTATGAATCCTATTATGATCGATGGAACAGGTATGTGTGGGGGATGCCGTGTCACTGTAGGTGGACAAACAAAATTTGCTTGTGTAGATGGACCTGACTTTGATGGATTTGAAGTAGATTTTGATGAGGCTATGAGAAGACAATCTATGTATAAGAAACAAGAACAACATATTTGCAACCTTAAACTTGGGGGTGGAACAAATGCCTAATATGAGATTAGATAAAGTAAAAATGCCTGAACAGGCACCAGATATTCGTAATAAAAATTTTGAAGAAGTGGCTCGAGGCTATACGGAAGATATGGCTATAGAAGAGGCAACAAGATGCTTACATTGTAAACAACGCTTCTGTGTTGCTGGATGCCCTGTTAATGTGCCTATTCCTGAGTTTATAGAAGAAGTGGCGAAGGGAGATTTTGAAAAAGCTTATGAAGTCATTACTTCTGAAAATGCGCTTCCTGCTATATGTGGACGTGTGTGTCCACAGGAAAATCAATGTGAGGGTAAATGTGTTCGTGGCAAAAAAGGAGAATCTGTTGCTATTGGACGACTTGAGCGTTTTGTAGCAGATTATGTTATGAGCCATACAGATACAACAATAGAAAAAGCAGGGTCTAATGGGATTAAAGTAGCTGTTGTAGGCGCAGGACCAGCAGGATTAACTTGTGCAGGTGAACTTGCAAAGATGGGCTATGAAGTTACTTTATTTGAAGCATTACATGAAGTTGGTGGTGTACTTGTTTATGGTATTCCAGAGTTTAGATTACCTAAAGAACTTGTGGCAAAAGAAGTACAAAAAATTGTAGACTTAGGTGTACGAATTGAAAAAAATGTTATTATTGGAAAAAGCATTACCATTGATGAACTAATAGAGGAAGGATATAGTGCTATATTCGTAGGTAGTGGCGCAGGACTTCCAAACTTTATGCATATAGAAGGTGAAAACTTAAATGGTGTTTATTCTGCCAATGAGTTTTTAACACGTTCTAATTTAATGAAAGCCTATGATTTTCCAAATCATCCAACACCGATTTTTGTAGGTAGTAAAGTAGCAGTAGTAGGTGGTGGAAACGTAGCTATGGATGCCGCACGTACAGCTAAGCGTTTAGGTGCTGATGAGGTTTATATTATTTATAGACGTGGAGAAGAAGAGCTTCCTGCAAGACGTGAGGAAATTCATCATGCTAAAGAAGAAGGAATCATCTTTAAGCTACTTTGTAATCCAGTTAAGATTCACGGTAAAGAAGGTAGGGTAAGTCATATTGAATGTGTCAATATGGAACTTGGTGAGCCAGATGCATCTGGAAGAAGAAGACCTGTTGTACAAGAAGGTAGTGAACACCTTCTTGATATGGATACAGTTATTATTGCCATTGGCCAAAGTCCAAATCCGCTTATTCGTAGTACAACACCTGGACTTGATGTACAAAAATGGGGCGGCATTATCGTTAATGAAGAAACAATGGAGACAAGTAAAGAGAATGTTTATGCAGGTGGAGATGTTGTAACAGGTGCTGCAACAGTTATTCTTGCTATGGGAGCCGGTAAAAAAGCAGCTCACGCTATTCATGAAAAATTTAAAAAATAACTTATTGGAACAGGAAGTATAAAATATTGCACTTTGCTTATACTAAACTCATAACATTTAAACAGCAAAGGAGTAATGCAATATGAAAAAAGCATTGATGTTAATGTTAGCAGTAGTAGGAATTTTATCATTTGTAGGTTGTGCAGCAGGTTACGATTCTACAACTGGTTATGATGGTTATGGCTATGGTAACGGTTATGGTTATAATGGTTACTATGATGGCTATGGCACAGGTAATGGTAATGGTTATGGTAATGGCTATGGCACAGGCTATAACAATGGTTACGGTATGGGAACATATAACAATGGTACTACAGGTTATGGTTCAAATACTAATACAACACCAATTGCTACACCTAACTATTAATTGAATCTAAACAAAAAAGCACTGCTTTAGCAGTGCTTTTTTGTTTTAAGCAGAAATGAGTGCTGTAAGCAAAATCATAACAGCTGTAATGCCAATGGCTAGACGATTTATAAGCTGTGTATAACGTACAATACTTATAGACCATTTTTTTCTTTTAAGAAGAAGATAGCTCATTATAATACTTATGACACTTAATAAAAGCCCTGTATAACCAAGTGGAATTTGAAGGGCTATCCACTGATCTACAAATAAGTACATCATCAAAATAAGCACATCTAAAGTTAAAGAAATAGTACTAAAATGCCAAGGTTCAAGAACATGATTTTGAGGCTTTTCCCATTCGTAATGTACTTTCTTTTTCTTAGGGAGTGTTTCCTTTACAACATCAAATGAAACATGTTTTTTCTCTTCCATTTTATCCTCAGTTCTCTTTTTTGATAAATTGTATAAAATAGTATAACAAATTCGAGTCGCTTTTTGCAAGCTTTAAAACGTGCTATAATAAAGTTAACGTTACAAAGGAAGGGAATTATACATTGTGAAAATACTACTTGTATCATTTAATGCTAAATATATTCATTCATCATTAGCATTAAGATTAATTGAAGGTTACTGCAGTGACTATAAAGAACATTTAGAGGTATTAGAACTTACTATCAATCATGAAATGCATGAAATTATTAAACAGCTCTACAATAAACAACCAGATGTATTAGGATTATCTTGCTATATTTGGAATATGGATTTAATTGAAGAACTACTACCTATTTTAACAAAAGTCTTACCAAACACAAAAATTGTACTAGGTGGTCCTGAAGTTTCTTATAATAGTGAAGCTTTATTTGAAAGATTGCCTATTGACTTAGTCATTGAAAATGAAGGTGAAGAAACTTGGTATGAGTACCTTAAGCATCTTATTGATGGAGATATAGTACTGGAAGAGATTAAAGGTATTGTGTATCGTAACGAAAAGGGAGAAGTAGTGCGTAATCAAGCAAGGGCTCTTATGGACCTTGCTAATTTACCTTTCGTTTATGATGATCTTTCAGGACTTGAACATAAAATCATTTATTATGAGGCATCTAGAGGATGTCCATTTAACTGCCAGTACTGCCTATCCTCTATAGAAAAAGGGGTACGTTTTATGCCTCTTGAACGTGTGTTAAACGAACTTCAGTATTTTCTTGATAAAAGAGTTAAGCAAATTAAGTTTGTAGACCGTACATTTAATACACGTAAGACCTTTGCACGCGCAATCTGGCAGTATGTTATTGAACATGACAATGGCTATACCAACTTCCATTTTGAAATAGCAGCTGAATTATTAGATGATGCCTGCTTAGAAGTATTAAAAGATGCAAGACCTGGTCTTATTCAGTTTGAAATAGGTGTACAGTCTACTAATATGGATGTTTTAACGGTTATTGACCGTAAAATGCCATTTGAAGATATTAAAGAAATTACTCTTAAAATCAAGGCTCTTGGCAATATTCATCAGCATCTTGACCTTATTGCAGGCCTGCCTTATGAAGATTATGCTTCATTTAGACGTTCATTTAATGATGTTATTTCACTTAGACCCGAACAATTCCAACTTGGTTTCTTAAAACTTCTTAAAGGTTCAGGACTAAGAAAAAATGCAGAAAAATATGGTATTGTCTACAGCCCTAAAGCGCCATATGAAGTACTTTATACAAATGAACTAAGTTTTAAAGAATTGCTTCTATTGCATGGAATAGAGGAAATGGTGGAAAGATATTATAATAGTGAGCGTTTCAAACATACTTTAGAATATCTCTATACTTTATTTAATTCACCATTTGATTTTTACGAAGCATTAGCACATTATTGGGAAGCTAACGATTATGATAAGATTCCACATAAGAAAGCAGCGTATTATATCTTACTAGTACCATTTGCAAAAGATGTAGAAGGTGTTAATCTAGATCTTCTTAAAGAACTTATTCGTTTTGATTGGTACCTGCATGAAATGGTAAAAGAAGTACCTGAAGAACTTATGACCCTTGATCAAGCACCATATAGAGAACAAGCTAATACTATTATTCGAGATGATGAGTATATGATTGACGAACTTGGGGTTAGTGCAACCTGGACTTCAAGACAACGTTTAAGACGTATGCATATGGAATGGTTCAGCTATAATGTATATGAAAATAATGCTAAGCTAGAGGAGCCTAGTCCAGTACTCTTTGATTATACAGGACAGGAAACCCGTTTTAGACCTATTAAGCTATAAGGAGTAGCCTATGACAGAAAAAAAACGTATACAAGCTATACTTGATATATTAGATAAGTATTATGAGAAAGACGTAAAATGTTACTTAGACCATGAAAATCCTCTGCAATTACTTATTGCGACTATTTTAAGTGCACAGTGTACAGATGATAGAGTTAATATTGTAACAAAAGATTTATTCGCTAAATATAAATCAGCCAAAGACTTTGCTATGTCTGATTTAAAAGAGCTTGAGCAAAATGTAAAAAGTACAGGCTTTTATAAAAATAAAGCTAAAAACATTAAAGCTTGTGCAACGGCTATTTATGAACAATATGATGGTGAAGTGCCACAAGACCTTGATGCACTTACTGAACTTGCAGGAGTGGGGCGTAAGACGGCTAATGTTGTGAGAGGTAATATCTTTAAGATTCCAAGTGTTGTTGTTGATACACACGTTAAGCGTATCTCTATCAGATGGGGAATAACTTTATGTACAGATCCTGTAGCTATTGAAATGGATCTTATGAAGAAACTTCCTAAAGATCATTGGATTCGTTACAACACACAAGTTATTGCGCATGGGCGAGCCATTTGTACAGCCAGAGCACCTAAATGTATGGATTGTATGTTTCTAGCTCTTTGTCCATATGGACTTAGTAAAAGAATGGATGACTTGACAGAGGAAGCTAAAGAAGCATTAGAGAAGGGGCATATGTATTAAATGAAAAAGACGTGTTCTATTGAACACGTCTTTTTTTACGGATTTTTGTTTCTATTTTTTTTGTAGCTTTATCAACTTTCTTCTTATCTTTTTTCTTATCTTGTTCGTTAAGTGCAAGAATTTTTTCATAATAGGTCAAAGCATTTTTTCCAAAGATTTCATCAGAAAGTGGGGCAACTGAACTCATAGCATGAACAGATAGAGTTTTTCTATAACTTTCATCTTGAAGCAGTTTAATGAGTGCTATAGAAAGTTCTTCTGTTGTAGTAAATTTCTTGCCGTTATAATCATCAATAACAAGTCCCTCGATGCTTTCATCATGTTTAGCTACAACCGGTAGACCAGCGGCCATAGCTTCTGCAAAAGTCAGCCCTTGTGTTTCTGAAACAGAAGCACTTACGAATATATCTCCTAGCTGATAGAACTTGCCAATAGTTTGCCAAGGCTGAAGCCCTGCAAAAATAATATGTTCCTCTAGATGCAATGTTTGAGCTAGCTCTTTTAAGTGAGTCATCTCCGGGCCATCACCAACAATGAAAAGTTGTGCATGAGGTACTTGTTTAATAACTTCAGGAAGTGCATGAAGGACAACATCGATGCTTTTTTCTTTAGCAACACGACCTACAAAAAGGATCGTAGGAGCAGCAGGGTCTAGGCTAAATTGTGCTTTTAAGCTACTAATTTCCTCTTTTGTATAACGACTAGGATGAAATGGTGTAAAGTTAATACCTGTTGGAATAACTTCAATAGGCTTTTTCACCCCATAGCTAAGAAGTAAATCACGCGTTTTTTCTGTAGGTGCTACAATACCATCTACACTATTACAGAACATCTTACTGTATTTACGTGCAAGTTCTGGAGAAAATTCAACACCCTTTGAAATATAATGCATATATTCTTCATACATAGTGTGGTAAGTATGTACAATAGGTACATGGATCTGTTTAGAAATAAGTTTTGCTAAAAAGCCCAAAGAGAATTCCGTTTGAGATAAAATAATATCTAGTTTTAGTTTTTTTACACGACGTACAAGTTTAGTCGAATAAATAATACCTACGCGATGGTCTTTTAAGAAGACAAAAGGTAAGCTAGGAATACGATAGACATAAGGTTTATCATCATGTGCCTGTGGATGGCTAATCGTAAAAATATAAACGTTATGACCTTGTGCAATAAGCTGTTGTTCTAGTGTTACAATAGAACTTACAACACCGTTAATTTGTGGCAAATACGTATCTGTAAATATACCTATATTCATTTTTACACCCTCTTAATTCAGTTTAACATGATTTGTATGCATTTTCTTCTTATAATCATACCGCATACTCAATCAATTCATTCATAAAATGATAAAAAGTTTATTCATATTTAAGATTTTACATGAAAGTACGTTATTCAGTAATGCATTTAGATGCCTACATTAGAAAAATTTTTAAATTAAACAGCTTGATAAGCTGGCTATTAAGATATGGTATTTTATGCCTCTCTATAGTCAATAATATGAGAATAGAAAAGGTGACTAATAGGAGGAACATACTTAAAAATTAATTCTTTCTCTTTAACTAGCGTACAAAAACTATATTTATTATAATACAAATTGATTTTAAATAAAAGAAAAGAGTATAATGAAAAAAGAAAAACTTATAAATGAAAGATGTAATCATATGGAAACAAAACAACTTAATTCTAATCAAAAACAAGCTGTAGAGATGCCCCTTGGTGCTACAATGGTGATCGCTGGTCCTGGTTCTGGCAAAACCTTTGTTATTACTGAACGTGTACGTTATATGATTAGTCATCTTCAGTGCCAGCCTCAACATATACTTGTTATTACCTTTACTAAGGCTGCTGCAGAAGAAATGAAAGGGCGTTATTTAAAGGCCACGCATCAAACTGGGGTTACTTTTGGGACTTTCCACTCTGTGTTTTATCGTATGCTTAGAAAGGCAGATCCTAATCGTTACGCTTTAGAACGTCTAATCAGTGAAGATAAAAAAAGACAAGTTATTGAGAAAATTTATCAAGGGATGGACACAGGGGATGCTTATGAAGATTTTATAGAAGTCTTTTTAGGGCATCTAACGCTTATGACTAATCAACTGATTCAACCTAAATACTATAATCCTGATGGTATTTCTAAAGAAGTATTTTTAAAAGTATTCAATAGCTATGAGCAGTATAAAGAACGTCATGGCCTATTTGATTTTGATGATATGCTTGTGCACACTTATTATTTGTTAAGAAATGATTCACATATTCTTACTTTCTATCAATCTAAATATAAACATATTCTTATTGATGAATTTCAAGATATTAACTGTGTACAGTTTGAAATCATTAAACTTTTAAGTAGCAGGCATACTGACCTATTTGTTGTCGGTGATGATGACCAAAGTATTTATCAATTTCGAGGCGCTAAACCTGAGTTTTTACTTTCTTTTGAAGAATACTTTAACCCTGTTCAGAAGATTATCTTGGATGTTAACTATAGATCTACGCCAAATATTTTACGTTACAGTAATAGTTTAATAGGGTATAATATAAATAGATATGAGAAAATCATGCATGCTGCTCATATAGAAGGAGATAAGCCTATTGTTACTTACTGTGAAGATGCAAAAGAACAGGCAAATCTTGTACTAAAGGAAATTTTAAAGCTAAATGCAGCTGGATTACCTTTAAAAGAGTGTGCTATTATCTACCGTACCAATATACAAGCAAGACCACTTATTGAAGCTTTACGTACTGTGCAGATTCCATTTATTATTAAGGATGCTATGGTAACTTTATATGATCAATGGATGACAAAAGATATTCTTGCCTATTTACATTTAGCATACAATATAGAAGATAGCGAAAGGCTTCTCCAAATTATTAATAGGCCTACTCGTTATATTAGTAAGCTTGCTTTAGAAGATGCAAGGAAAAAGGGTGGAAATTTACTCAAGAATCTTTTAGAATCAGACCTTCTTAGTAGACTTCAAAAAGATCGTATTGAGGAACTTATTTTTAATTTACAAAGATTAAAGACCCTTACGTTAAAAGAAGCTATTCCTTACATCCGGCATACTATAGGCTATGAAAAGTATCTTATAGAATATGCAGCTTACCGTAAAATACCGAGTGAAGGTTTGGTAAATATGCTCCTAGAACTTGAAGATTCTGCAAGGGAGTATGTACGTGTTGAGGAGTGGGAGGAAGCTTTATATGCTATTTCTATGAGCGTGAAGCAAAGCTCACGACAAAAAGGTCATGATGCATTGACGCTGACTACTATGCATAGTGCTAAAGGATTAGAGTTCGGCGCAGTTTTTATCATTGATATCTTAGATGGTGTTATTCCACATAGTAAAAGTTTAAGTGATACTCAAGTAGAAGAAGAAAGGCGGCTTTTCTATGTGGCTTTAACAAGAGCTAAAGAAAGACTGTACTTATATATTCCAAAAAATAGATATCAGAAAAAAGCAGAAAGTTCTCCTTTTATTTTGGAAACACTAACACCAAAGATTACACTTAAAGAAGGTGACTGTATCAAACATAAAATGTATGGGCAGGGTAAAGTTGTAAAGTTAGATGGTTCTAAAGCCTTTATACGTTTCAAAAATGGTCAAAAAGTAGTAGATTATATGTATTGTATTAAACATCATTTATTATCTCGGGAGGAAAAAAATGAAAGCTCAAAAGACAAACAAAAAAGGTAAAAAGAAACAATCTTTTAATATTTATAGTGCATTTAATAAAAATAAAAAAGGTATTGTAGCAGGAATTAGTCTTTTCTTAGCCTTTCTTATGCTACTAGGTGTGCTAGGTCAATTTGCTTATTAAAGTCAGAATAGGTATAGAAGCTTATAGAGGAGGCGGACTATGGCAACTGACAAAAAGAAAAAGCTTAAAGTTAGTTTAGTCGTTATGCTAATCCTCATTTTTATTGGAATAGGCGCAGCAGCTATTTATGTGTATCATGAAGTTACACAATATAATCTTGTCTTTGCGAATCATATTTATGTGAATGATGTAGCTATAGGAGGTCTTACACAAGAAGAAGCCCTCATAAAGATTAAAGAGCAGCTTAACACCTATAATGAGGAACATTTTATTACTTTATTTAATAAGGATAAACAAATACATTTATCTTTAGATACATTTAATCCAACGAGCAACTTAGACGAAGTTTTACAAGATGCTTATACACCAGGCCATGAGGGACATATATTCAAACGTTTTCTAGCTTCTAAAAATACTGCTTTAGAGTCCATACATTATCTCGTTCAAACCTCATATGATTTATCAGAGATTGAAAAAGCCTTAGAAGTACAAGCGCATCTTTTTGAGGAAGCACCTATAGATGCAACGATTGAAAGAAAGAATAGGCAGTTTTACGTAACACCAGAGCAAATAGGTTATGCATTAGATAGTCAAGCTACAGCCAGTATTATTTATGACGTGTTAACGGCTAATGAGCTTCCTATTAGGCCTATTCAAATCGTTATGAAAGAAGTAACCCCAGCTGTAACTGCTAAGGAACTTGAAAAAGCCCAAACACCACTTGCTAGCTTTTCTACTTCATATAATAATGCTGATCAAGACCGTAATCAAAACCTTGCTATTGCAGCATCTAAAATTAATGCAAAATTGAATCCAGGTGAGAGCTTTTCACTTGGGAGCAAATTGGAACCTATTACCCCAGATGCAGGTTATAAAGCTTCTAAAGTCATTGTAAATGGAAAGTTAGAGGAGGGAATAGGTGGTGGTGTATGCCAAATTGCATCTACTCTTTATAATGCACTTTTATTAAGTGATATAGAAATTATATCACGTGCAAACCACTCTTTACCTGTAGCTTATGTACCATTAGGCAGAGATGCTACTTATGCATCGGAACTTATAGACTTTAAGTTTAGGAATAACTCACAATATCCTTTATTTGTAGAGAGCTACTGTGAAGATAATAAGATTATTGTGAATCTATTTGGAGATGCTGCATTAAAGTTACCTTATGATGAAGTTAAATTTAGTTCTGAACTCATTAAGACAACACCACCACCTCCAACAATCTATAAGGAAGATGATACCTTATATGAGGACCAGGAAATTCAAGAGACCACACCACTTGAAGGTAAGACGGTAAAACTGTATCGCCTTATGTATAAGAATGGTGAACTCGTTTCAAAAGAACTTATTAATACAAGTTATTATAAGGCTAGGGGAGAGGTCATTAAAGTAGGAACTAAACCAAGGCTAGATTAAAAGTTAAAATAAAAAGGTTCAAGCTTATAAGCTTGAACCTTTTTATTTTAACTTTGTGGAATGAAGAAACCATTTTCGCCATCTGGATTATCAGTAGAAGGTGTTTCAGGTGTTACAGGAGTTTCTTCTGGAGTTTCTATTGGTGGTGTTGGAGTTTCTTCTGGGTTTTCTTGGGATGGCTCGTCTGGCCAAGGCCATCCTTCAAGTTCTGGAAATTCTGGTTCCTCCGGCACCAATGCCTGAGTGTGTACATCACATAAGTCTTCAGGTTTTACTTGACTAGATGATGTACGTGTAACAACGCGTGTTTTAACAGTTTCTTCAGGACAGAACTCTGTAGCAATCTTGCCCGATACTGTACATACCTGTTCTTGTACGTGAATATCACATTCCTCAGTAGGAGCATGATTTTTCTGGAAGTAATCAGATACAATTTTGTGTTCCGGGTCTAATTTACAAAGTTCTGTTGGAATCTTACCTGATGCTGCACAAATACTTGTTTTAGTATAACCTGTCGTTATTAATTCAAATTCTTTCTTAGGCAGGTTTTTATGAATTTCTGACATAATGCTTGCCCAAAGATTTAAGTGAGCACTTTTATTAGTAAAAGGTTGTGGTCTGTCATAGCCCATCCATACAGTTGCAGTATAGTATGGTGTATAACCAGCAAAGATAAAGTCTTTATTATCAGATGTTGTCCCTGTTTTGCCTGCTACAGGCATATTAAGACCTACGCCAGCTTTACCACCTGTACCGATTTTAATAACATCTTCCATCATATCTGTTAGCATAGAAGCAGTAGAAGCTTTAATAACAGTATGTGTTTCGGGTACAGAATTATCTAAAAGAACTTGTTTATCACGATCTAACACTTGCGTATAGAGAATAGGTTTTGTATAAGACCCTTGATTGGCAATAGCAGCATAGGCAGCATTAAGTTCAAGAGGGGTTACACCATCTGTAATACCACCAAGAGGAAGTGCATACACTTTATCTTGGTCAGAAAGTGTTGTAAAACCGAAGTTAAGGAGATAGTTGTAAGCTGTCTCAATACCGACCATCTCTACAGCTTTAACCGCTAAGATATTCATAGAGTCCCAAATACCTTCGCGTACTGTAGTAGGTCCCTTAAAGTAACTTCTCCAGTTTTTTGGAGTATATTTACCAATTGTATAAGGTTCATCGACAATGATAGAACCTGGAGAAAGGAGCCCTGTATCAAGTGCTGGTGCATAAGAAGCAAGAACTTTGAACGTAGAACCAGGTTGTCTTTTAGCTTGTGTGGCACGGTTAAAAGTACGGTCACCATATTTTTCACCACGTCCACCTGAAAGTGCTTTCACATGACCATTGTATTGATCCATAATAACGAAAGCAGCTTGGGCCTGAGGTACAAGCTGTACAGATTCAACAATTGTATCACCCTCGGCAAGTTCCCAGGTAGCTTGCTTTGCTTTTTTGAAGTTTTCTATTTCAGCTTCTGAATCAGACTGTAAAACACCCTCTGCCCATTTATTCACAGTTGTGCCATCAGCTTTTGTGATAGTAGCACTATAGTTAATCACATATTCTTTATAAGAAGGGAAGAGAGAGTCATCATCCATCTTATCATCTACAATTTTTTGCATATCTTGGTTAAGTGTTGTATAGATTTCAACACCACCGCCAAAGAGTAAGTTATTTGCTTGTGTAGCTGTCATGCCCTTTTTAGTTTGAAGGTCACTAATAACTTGTTCAATTACAGCATCTACGAAGTAACTATGAACAGAGTCTTGCTGTTCATACTGATTATTCACTTCTTGAATATTTTTATAAGGATTCTCTAGTAAAGCTGCTTGTCTTTCTTCTTCTGTAATATAGCCCTGTTCTACCATATAAGAAAGAATAACTTTAGATTTTTCAAAGTTGTTCTCAGGGTTACGAATTGGACTATATCTTGTAGGTGCTTGTGTAATACCAGCTATAACAACACTTTCAGCTAGAGTAAGCTCAGAGACATCTTTGCCAAAATAACGTTTGGCTGCAGCTTGCACACCATTTGTACCATGTCCTAGCGGCATTGTATTTAAGTAATATTCTAAGATAAGATCTTTTTCATAAAGTGCATCAATTTGAAGTGCAAGGTATTGCTCTTGAATTTTACGCACGAAAGTCTGATCACTAGTAAGGGCATTGTTTTTAATAACCTGCTGCGTAATAGTACTTGCACCTTCTACAATTTCACCTGCTTTTAAATTTTTTACAATAGCACGCATAATTCCTAATAAGTCAATACCGTTATGCTCATAGAATCTAGCATCTTCAATGGCTATAACAGCTTCTTGAAGATGTTTGGGAATTTGGTCAAGTTTTGCATAAATACGATTTTCACCACTTGAGAGCGTATCGATTTCAGTACCATTTTCATCATAGACAAAAGAGGTATAATCTGTCGTGGGCTTAATATTAATTGTAGAAACATCAGGGGCACTTTTAATGATACCTACTAAAATACCAAGTCCTGAACCTACAATAGCAAAAAGACCAATGACAAGTGTAATGACTATGACACGAAAAGTAGTGACTTTAGCTTTTTTTGTCTTTTTCTTTTTTGTATTTTTATTAGAATCCTGCATTTTTTTTGAACATGAATCTTTAGAGTAATTCATCTATCATCCTCCTCAATATGGTATTATACCAAAGATGCTAGGTAAGCGCAAAAAGAAATACATACCTTAGTATAATGTATTAGTATAAAACTAAATAGATAAATAGGAAAGTAGTATTATAAATTAGTCATTAAACTTTAATATTTAAGATGATGCTTGTCATGGAATATCCCTTCTATGAATATATTAAAAATAAAGCATTGAATAGGAGGCAGCTTATGTTTAGAGGTTATAAATATCGTTATAGGCCAACGCCTAAAGCACCTGCTTATATATATAAATCATCAGGTGGAAGGCGTTATAAGGAGCATAACTATCAAGGCTTATTAGCTGTATTAGCTATTATTGCCATATTTATTGTTATTTATATCCAGTTAGATAGAGAAGTTATGCCTACAGTTATAGCTATGGCAGAGCATGAAGCCACTACTATTGCTACTAAAACCATTAATGAAGCAGTTAATTTGTCCCTAGAAAGTACCCAGATAACGGAAGAGGATTTAATTAGCTATGACTATAATGATGCCGGGGAACTTGTATCCTGGAATGTAAATTCTATCCTTATTAATACACTCTGTGCAGATATCGTTGATAAAATAGCCGATAAGTTAGATACAATAGGAAGCGTTTCTTTTAAAGTCCCTTTAGGAAACTTAACAGGTAGCCGTATTTTTGCTAACTTAGGACCTGAAATTACTATTGAAGTATTACCAGTAGGTACTGTAAAGGTAGATTATGACAATGAAATTGTGGCAGCAGGGATTAATCAAGTTAATCACAAAGTATGGCTTGATATTGATACAACAGTTCAAGTCGTTGTACCCCTTTTTGCAGATCAAATACATATTTCAAGACGTATAGTCCTTATTGATAAGATGGTTTCAGGCAAAGTTCCACCAAACTATGTTAATGTACTCCCTAATAATGTATTAGATGGCATTGATGCAGCAAACCCAAACACTAGCTACAATTCAGCTCCTTAGACATTATGCACAAGGGAAAAATTAACCCGTTTATAATTTTATCTATTTTTGTGAGTTGTCATGATATGGTATAAATGATATATTAATTAAAAAAGTAGGATTAAGCGTCACCGATTAGGCGACGCTTTTTTAATAAACATAATACTATTGTAAAGGGGCTAACAGGATGGAAAATATTAAATTATCTGAACTATTTAGCAAAAATGTATTTGATGACAAGGTAATGCGTGAGCGTCTTCCAAAATCAACCTACAAACAGTTACATAAAACAATTGATGAAGGCTTAGAACTTGATCCAAGTGTAGCTGAAGTTGTAGCAAATGCTATGAAAGATTGGGCTATTGAGCATGGTGCAACACATTTTACTCATTGGTTCCAACCAATGAATGGTCGTACAGCAGAGAAACATGACTCATTCTTATCTCCAACTTCAGATGGTCGTGTCATTATGGAGTTTTCAGGTAAAGAGCTTATTAAAGGAGAAGCTGACGGTTCTTCTTTCCCATCAGGTGGTCTTAGACAAACTTTTGAGGCAAGAGGTTATACAGTATGGGATTGTACATCTCCAGCTTTCTTAAAAGAAGATATTAGTGGTGTGGCACTTTGCATTCCTACAGTATTCTATTCACATACTGGTGAAGCGCTTGATAAAAAAGCACCATTACTTCGTTCAATGGAAGTTATTGAAGAAGCAGCACTTCGTGTACTTCGTGCATTAGGTGATACAGAAAGTAAAAAGGTTATTACAACAATTGGTGCAGAGCAAGAATACTTCCTCGTTGACAAACGCCAATACCAACAACGTAAAGATCTTATCTTTACAGGTCGTACACTCTTTGGTGCTATGCCCCCAAAAGGTCAAGAAATGGAAGACCACTACTATGGAAGTATCAAAGAGAAAATCGGTAAGTTCATGCGTGAAATTGATATTGAACTTTGGAAGTTAGGTGTACCTTCTAAAACAAAACATAATGAAGTAGCCCCAGCACAACACGAGCTTGCACCTATTTTTGCAACAGCAAACGTAGCATCTGACCAAAATCAACTTGTTATGGAAGTGCTTCAAAAAGTAGCAAACCGCCATGATCTTGCTTGTCTTCTTCATGAAAAACCATTTAGAGGTGTAAATGGTTCAGGTAAACATGATAACTGGTCCCTTGTAACAGATACAGGTATAAACTTATTCTCACCAGGTAAACAACCAAAAGAAAATTTATCATTCCTTATTTTCTTAGCTGCAACAATTGAAGCCGTTGACAAACATGCTGATCTTTTAAGATTATCAGCTGCAACAGCAGGAAATGATCATCGTCTTGGCGGGAATGAAGCACCTCCAGCTATTATTTCTATTTTCTTAGGTGATCAGCTTACAGAACTTCTTTACCACATTGCACGTGGAGAAGAGATGGATGATTTAACAAAAGAGGTAATGGAAATGGGTGTTGCAACACTTCCAAAACTTAAAAAAGAAGTAACAGACCGTAACCGTACATCTCCATTTGCTTTTACAGGAAATAAATTTGAATTTAGAATGTTCCCTTCTTCAGGCTGTATTTCAGAAGCTAACGTTATTATGAATACAATGGTTGCTGAAACTTTACATGAGTTTGCAGATAAACTCGAAGGGGCAGAAGACCTTCAAAAAGCAGTTAATAGAATTGTACGTCATGCACTTAAAAATCATGGACGTATTATCTTCAATGGAAATGGCTACTCAGAAGAGTGGGTAGAAGAAGCAGCAAGACGTGGTTTACCAAATTACACATCAACAGTAGATGTTATTCCAGCCCTTATCTCACAAAAATCTATTGATTTATTTAGCAAACTTAAAGTGTTTAGTGAAGTTGAACTCCATTCTCGTTATGAAATTCTTATCGAAGAATATTATAAAACAATCAACATTGAAGCACGTACAATGCTTAGTATGGCAAAAACACAAATTATGCCTGCTGTAATTAACTACATGACACAAGTTGCTCAAAATGTAAGTATTATGACAAGTCTTGAAAAATTTAATATTGATGCTCAAAGTGAAATGCTCACAGAGCTTAATACGCTATTAAATAGTCTTAAACGTGCTATTGATGAACTTGAAATCGTTCACAAAGAAACAATTCAAATTGAAGAAGGCCTTGAAAAAGCACAAGCATTCCGTAACAACGTTCTTCCAAAAATGGAAGCATTACGTGAAGTAGCGGACAAATTAGAAACAATTGTAGATGAAAAAATCTGGCCAATTCCTACTTATAGTGAATTACTCTTCAGAGTTTAATACAAATAAAAAGGTAAGTTTCCACGTAGAAACTTACCTTTTTCTATATAAGACCTTATAGGAAAAGCAAAAATTTGGTATACTATAAAATAATGAACTTAGCTCGCATGAGCGTAACTAAGAAAGGACTACTATGGAAGAATTAAGAAAAGAAGAAGAGGTCGTAATCCTATTTGCGGCACAAAAGAAAAATCTTAAAGAAGATGATGCCTGGGAAAGTTTAGATGAATTAGAAGAATTGGTAAATACTGCTGGGGCTAGAGCTGCGGTTAAAGTACTTCAGCGTGTGGACAGTATTAATCCAGGTTATTATATCGGAACAGGTAAAGTGGAAGAACTTAAAGAGCTTGTGGCCTTACATGGTGCAACAGGCGTTGTATCAGATGATGAACTTTCTCCTGTTCAAATGCGCAATCTATCCCTTGAATTAGGTGTAAAAGTAATGGATCGTACCCTTGTCATCCTAGACATCTTTGCGCAACGTGCGCGTTCAAGAGAAGGTAAACTACAAGTTGAAATTGCACAGCTTAAATATCAATACTCACGACTTACTGGATTTGGCGAAATGCTTTCTAAACAAGGTGGCGGTATTGGAACAAGAGGTCCTGGTGAAAAGAAACTTGAACTTGATAAGCGCCATATTCGTACTAGAATGGAATTACTACAAGCTGAAATTGAAGAGTTTGAGAAACATAGACAGCTTCTTCGTACACGTAGACAAAAGAATAATATACCAGTAGTAGCTATTGTAGGTTATACAAATGCAGGGAAGTCTACTTTATTAAATGCACTTTGTGAAAGTGATGTTTATGCAGAAAATCAACTTTTTGCTACGCTTGATCCCACAACACGTTCGGCAACACTTCCAAGTGGCAGTGAAATTATGCTAACAGACACAGTAGGTTTTATACGTAAACTGCCTCATCATCTTGTTAAAGCCTTCTATTCAACACTTGAAGAAGCTAAATATGCAGATATTATCTTGCATGTAATGGATGCAAGTTCTGAACATTTAGCTACACATAATGAAGTTGTTCATGAAACCCTAAAAAGACTAGATATTACTAATATCCCTATTATTACAGTCTACAATAAAATTGATCAAGTAGAAGGGCATTACCCTAAAGATGAAACCAGTACACATAGTGTGGAAATTTCAGCTAAAAACAAAATCAATCTAGACGGTTTATTAGGTATTATAGAAGAGATGCTTTATGCCTCAATGCAGCCTTTCAAAATTTTATTACCATACTCAGTTCCAGAACTTGTAGCTTTCTGTCATGCACAAGGTGAACGTTTAGAAGAGGAATATGTTAATGAAGGGATTGTATTAAAAGGCTATATACACAAAGATAAATTTTATAAAATTAAAGATTATTGCATTGATTAATTGAAAAAGTTTTCAATCTTTTTCGACAAAAATATGTATATTTTAATACTTAAAGCTTTAACAGGCTAAAATTATTAAGTAAATTAGTTTTTATATGACGATTTATAGCATAAACCCTAATAAATTGCGATATCTTTTTCTTTGAAAATATTTTATTATCCCCTATAATAGGAATATATATAAATCAAGGGGGATCTTTAGATGGTGTATACGAAATATTATGTCGGTAAGACAAATTTATCGGACCTTGAAGTGAAGTATTTTGTTATTGAAAAAGAGAGAAAATATGGTATTGCCTTAGAACAATACTCAGGGGATTTAATAGAGTGTGATTACGAATATTTCACAGAAGAACATAATGAAGCCACCAAAGTTGCTCGCTTTATGCAAGAAGGTAGGGTAACACTTACTTCCATGACCGAAATCCTAGATGATTACATCCAATAAAACAGCCGATTTAGGCTGTTTTTTTATACTTTTTCTTAGGCCTAAACTATGCTAAAATAAAGTTAAAGATTAAATTAGGTGGTGCATATGTTAGACAGATACATTACAATTGCAGGATTTGGTGAAGCAGAGATTGTTGAAAAAAAATCACGATTTATTGCCTCTGTTTTTCCTGTACACACACAAGAAGAAGCCGATGAAATTTTAACTAAACTGCGTAAAAAATATTGGGATGCTACACATAACTGCTTTGCTTATCAAATTGGAGAGCGTAATGAGATTCAACGTTTTAGCGATGATGGAGAGCCACAAGGTACAGCTGGAAAACCTATTTTAGATGTATTAAAGGGACAAGATATTAAAGATACTTTAATCGTTGTAACCCGTTACTTTGGTGGGACACTGCTTGGAACAGGTGGGCTTGTAAGGGCCTATGGCAAAGGGGCTAAAGAAGGTATACTAGCAGCAGGGCTTATTGAAAAGATGCGCGTATGCCTTTTCACTTTAGAGATGACTTATCCACTTTCAGGAAAAGTACAGTATCTCTTAAATGATAAGTCTTACATCATACGTGATACAGCCTATACAGAAGTTGTACGTTTTGTGGTAGAAGTAGAGATGGGCAGTGAAGAATCCTTTGTAGAATGGCTTATTAATGAGACGAATGCCGAGATTTCTATTGAAAAAGGTGACTATGTTCTTATTGAAAGACCTGTAAAGAGTTGATACATGCCCCTACAATATGGTACAATATTGAAGAAAAAGTAGAATGTACGTTAGTGTATAATTAAAGGAGGCTTATAAATATATGTCAGGACATTCAAAGTTTGCCAACATTAAACATAAAAAAGGCAAAAATGACGCAGCAAAAGGAAAAATATTTACAAAAATCGGTCGTGAAATCGCAGTAGCCGTAAAAGACGGTGGTGGTTCTGATCCAAATACAAATAGAAAATTACGTGATGTTATTGCAAAAGCAAAATCAAATAACATGCCAAATGATACAATTCAAAGAAGTATTAAAAAAGCAGCTGGTGAAGATAGTTCGGTACATTACGAATACATGACTTATGAAGGTTATGGTCCAAACGGTGTGGCTGTTATTGTAGAGACACTTACAGATAATAAAAACCGTACAGCAGCAAACGTACGTGCAGCATTCTCTAAAGGAAATGGTAACATGGGTACATCAGGCTGTGTATCTTTCTTATTTGACAAAAAGGGTCAAATCGTAATTGAAAGAGAAGCTACAGATATGGATGAAGATGAGCTTATGATGATGGCTATCGAAGCTGGTGCAGATGACTTCGAAGCAGAAGAAGAAGGCTTCACAATCACAACAGATCCAGAAGTATTCTCAGACGTATACGCTGCAATCGAAGCTGCTGGCATCGAAATGGCACAAGCTGAAATCACAATGGTTCCACAAACATCAGCTACTATTACAGCAGAAGCTGATCTTAAAGCATGGAATAAGATGATGGATCTTCTTGAAGATGATGATGATGTTCAAGAGGTGTATCACAATTTTGAAGAAGAGTAAGAATATAGTAATACCAATGGTTTTGGCTGTTTTTGAGATAACAAATTGTTATGGTATACATCAAAAAATAGCCTAAGTTATGGTATACATCTATATTATGAACCACTTTTTTTATGGTATATGTCAATTACCAAAAAGGGAGTGGTTTTTTTGCATGCAAAAATGATTTTAAATGAATTTTTATTAGAAATTACAATTAAAAATTATTCAGAACGAACGAAGAAAAGTTATAGGAATAATGTTAATTTATTCTTGACTTGGTTAGAGCTTGAGTACAGTATTACAGAAATAGAAGATATTCTAGTAACTCATATCAAATCTTATATTAAATATCAGAGTGCAAAAGGTAGGAAGGCAACCTATGTCAATTCTATTCTTAAATGCCTTGTCTCATATTTTAATTATGCTGTAGATGAGGAATATATTAATATGAATATTGCCAAGAGGGTTAAATTTCAAAGAGAGGATAAAGTTATTATAAAAACCTTTACAGATTCAGAAGTAAGATCTATGATATCAAGCTTTTCTTATAATAGCTATATGGAAGCTCGCAATAAGTGTATTGTAGCTTTATTGCTTGATACAGGGATAAGAAATGCTGAACTCTGTGCTATCAAAATTCAGGATGTAAAAGAAGAGAGTATCTTAATTTTTGGTAAAGGGTATAAAGAGCGCTTGGTACCCATATCTCCTTTTTTAAAAAAGGTAATGCTAAAATATGCTAGTATAAGAGATTTTTATTTTAAAGAACATGGGCAGCTTTTTGAGTATTATTTTTTATCTTATAGAGCAAAACCACTAACTATTGAAGCCGTTGAGCGTGTTGTTAGGATAGCTGGAGAAAGAGCTAAGGTTAGGAGAGATATTAGATGTTCGCCACATACTTGTAGACACTATTATGCCCAAGCTCAACTTAGAAATGGTTTAGATGTCTATTCTGTAAGTAGATTATTGGGACATGAAGATATCACCATCACAAAGCGCTATTTACAATCTATACAAGATGAACAAGTTCTAGATATGAGCATTAAAACTTCGCCACTTATGAATTTGAAGTAACTATGAATATATTTAGGTCAGGCCTTATACTGGCCTATTTTTTTTGCCCATTTTCTCCATTTACACTTTATTCATAAATAGTTCATAAAAGCCTCACAAAAGCCTCATATTGGCTTCATAAAGGCCTCATAAAAGCCTTAAAAAGGCCTCATTCCTAGGACCAAAATACACTTTATGATTGTTCTTGTAGCGAAAACGCGTTGCAAAATACAGCAACAAGGTTTCGTAAATAAAGTGAGAGGTGATGAATGATGTACAAAAACTTAAAAGCAGAGATGGCAAGAAATTCAGTTCGAGGGAAAGACATTGCAAAAGCTTTAGGAACAAGAGAAGCAACTATTTCTTCAAGACTGACAGGCAAAACAGAGTTTTCTTATAAAGAAGCTAAGAGAATCAAGGATACATTCTTTCCTAATGTAGAACTGGAATATCTCTTTGAGGAGGTCATGTAATGGAGTTTAATTTAAAGCTATTAGAAGAGCATGCAGAGCTAACTTTACAAAATGCTTTATTGGGATGGAAATTAGATCACTACGAAGCATTAATAACTGAACTTATGAGTTATCTATGTGAAGAGGATGTATTAGGTAAGCAGTATGTCCTGCAATATAAAAAGCTTAAAAATATGAAGATGGGAAGTGTGGATTAGGATGGCTAACAGTACAGGGATTGAATTAGATACACAAGTAATCCAACTTAAAGTAGAAATGGATAATGTAGTAGAAAGTATTAAAGGGATAGATTATGAGCTTTTAGAGTTAGAAGCTTTATTGAAGGCTCAAATAGAGCAATTAAAGGTATGTTTTGAAGAGAAGCAATATCTTTTAAAAGAGAAGAGAGAAAAGCTTCAGATACAGCTTCGAGTGCTTTTTGAACAGGTACCCCAAAATGAGACAAAAACACAAAGGAAAGAAAAACTGCTTAATGGTGATGTGGTTGTAAAGAAAGCTAAATTAGATTTTGAGAAAGATATAGACAAGCTTCTTGAATGGGCCAAAGCCAATAATAGGGATGAACTCATTGGTCGTAAGGAAGTCTTAAGTTTTAAATGGGCTGATTTCAAGAAACGTCTTGTGCCTACAGATTGTGGCATTGTGGATGCAGAAACAGGCGAAACACTTGAAATAGATGGACTTCATGCAATAACGAAGGCTGAGGAATTAGAGATTCAATACTAAAAGGAGAAGAAGGAATATGGCAAAAGCAATTTATATTATAGGTGAATCAGGTGCTGGTAAAACCACATCATTAAGGAATTTAGACCCAAAGGAAACTTATTATATTGATGCTGATAAGAAAGGAAGTGCATGGAGAGGCTTCAGACAACAGTATAATGCAGCTAATAAAAATTACATTGCTACAGATGATCCAAACAAGGTATTAGCCCTGATGAAAGGCATTAGTGAGAAAAGTAGCCTTAAATATATTGTGGTAGATACTTTGAATGGCATTATGATTGGTGAAGAAATGAGACGGTCTAAAGAAAAGAACTTTGATAAGTGGCTAGACCTTGCCAGTTATATCTACAGTATCTTGGAGGTGGTATGTGACCTTAGAGATGACCTAACAATTATCTACACAGCCCATAGTGAAACAGAACGCACAGAGGATGGCTATATGTGGACAAGGATGAAGACCACAGGAAAGAAACTCAATAAGCTTGTGCCTGAATCCAAGTTTAATGTGGTTTTATTAGCAAAATGTAAGGATGGTAGATACATCTTTGAAACCCACAGCAAGAACTCTACAGCCAAGACACCTTTTGGAGCCTTTGAAGAGGATGAGATAGAGAACGATATTGTGCCCGTATTGCGTGTATTAGAGGAGTTTTAGATGTTTAGGTATTCAGATAAGGAAATCAAAGAAATCTTAAAAGAGTTCACTGTGGTAGTGGATACAAGAGAGCAGAAATGTGGACATATCATTGAGTATTTTAAAACTAAAAAGATTCCGTATGTCTGTGAAAAGCTGGACTTTGGGGACTATACCCTCAAGGTCCATATCCCACATGTAGAAAGGCCAGTCTATCTCCAAGATAAGTGTGTCATAGAACGTAAGGCAAACCTAAATGAGCTAAGTGGTAACTTTACGCAAAGCAGAGAACGTATAGAGAGTGAATTTCTAAAAGGCAGGGGTAAGATGTATCTCTTGATTGAGAATGCAAAGTATGAGGATATTCTACTGCAGAACTATAACACAAAATATCTACCACAGTCTTTTATGGGAACACTGAAAGCCTTTGAAGCAAGATATGACTTAAAGATTATGTATTTAGAGGACAGCACCTACAGTGGTGATTTTATTTATAGAACACTGCAACATCATTTAAGAGAACTATTAAGAAGAGGAGAACTATAAAAATGAAGAAATGGAATGGGTATGAAACAACACAAGTTAGAGGAGAAAAAAGAAAATTACTAGCTGGTGCGTATGTTTGTAAGATTATAGATGCCAATGAAGAGGTTTATGGCTGGGGGAATGTGGTAGTGATCCATTTTGATATTGCAGAAGGTCCTTATAAGAACTTCTATTTAGAGCAATATGAAAAGCAAAAAGGCGATAAGAAATGGAAGGGCACCTATAGGCTAACTTGCCCTAAAGAGGATGGCAGTGAAAAGGATGAGCGAATTAAAAAGAACTTCAAGACTTTTATTCACCACATTGAAAAGAGCAATACAGGCTATAAGTGGGATTGGAATGAGCATAACCGGAGAGCCAAACGCTTTGGTGGCATTTTTGGTGAGAAGGAATATGAGATTGAAGGGAATACGGGATTCTTTACCACATTACGCTATACAACAGATACAGAAAGTGTCAAGACTGCTCTTATTCCAAAACCAATCCTATTAAAAAGAGATACAGTAGCAACTGCAAAGGCACCTGAATTAAATTGGGGTGATGATGCATTACCATTCTAGGAGGGATAGAAAGTGGATTATAGCAATATACCAATAGAACTTAAGAAGTTGGATAGGTGGGTATTATATAGACTTTACTTAGATGAAAAGACAGGTAAATACACCAAAAAGCCCTTTAATGCTAGAACGGGTGGCATGGCCCAAAGTAATAACCCTAGTACATGGTGTGATTATGATACCGCTATACGTGTCGTAGCGCATTATGATGGCGTAGGTTTTATGTTAGGGGAGGGCATCTTTGGTGTGGATATAGATGGAGTAGACCTGAAAGATTCTATAGTCAATGAAGTGATAACCACACTAGGCAGCTATGCCGGAGTCTCACCAAGTGGCAAGGGTATCCATGTCATTTGTAAAGGCACTAAGCCACAGGGAGCTTGCAGAAAAGGTAACTTTGAATGCTACGAGAAGGGAAGGTTTTTTACAGTAACAGGGAAGGTCATTAAGCCTTATACCATACTTAGGGATTGTACTGAAACCATTAAGCCACTCTATGAGAAGTACTTGAAGCCTCAAGAACCTAAAAGAATTTCTACCACACAACTAGCCTTTAGTGGAGGCGAGTCCCTCTCTGATAGTGAAGTCATCGATAAGGCAAGTAAGCAAGCTAAATTTAATGACCTTTATTATGGCTGGGGAAGTGGTGATGCTTCAAGAGATGATATGACCTTGATTAATCTTTTTATCTTTTGGACTAAAGGCAATCTTAGTCAGATTGATAGACTCTTTAGGAGTAGTGCTTTAATGAGAGATAAGTGGAACAGAAAACAAAGTGGATCAACCTATGGAAACTTAACGATTCATAAATGTATGAGGAATTATAATGGGAGCTATTATAACCCACATCATTATAAAGAGGAGGCGAAATAGTGGAACAAGAGGAGATAAAGATTGATTTATCAAAGATAGATTTTAATGAAGATAGAAGCTATGGATTTTTGAAAGTAGAGGATAAAGAGGAAAAAAATAAGAAGTATAAGTTATTACTAAAAGAAGCTATAAGTAGGGGGGAAGAAAAATTATTATATAACTTTATAGGATGTAATATTATGAATAAGTTTAGGTGCAAGAGGCTTTGCTAGATGTGTAAAGCCGACAGGCTAACTAATTGTTGACCTATGTGAGTACTATTTAGATTTAAATATAGTCAAGTTTACCTAATACGGACTAGTCAAAAAAATAAGATAAAGTGTGTTTAAGTATGTATATATTATAACATAAATATTCTGAAAAATACAGACTGGTATCGACTGAACAACCTTGATATACTTAACAAATACAAAGATTTAGAGGGTACTTTAAGGGAGAGAGATAAAATGATAGAGATAGATGAGATTATTGAATTGCATCAGAAGCAAATTATTGATTTTTGTGTATCAACTAATGGAGAATATATTGCATATGTTTATGGAAGTAGGGACTTACCTTACGCAAAATATGCCAATGATATTAAAGATAGAGAGATTCGTTTGTTTAATTTGAGTTCTAAAACAAGTAATGTGCTTATAGGGAGAGGGTGTGATGCACATTCCCCAGCATGGTCTCATGATGGAAAAAAACTAGCCTATTTAGCATTAGTAGATGGCAAGATGCAGCTAAATATTTTAGAGGTTGAAACTAAGCAACTGCTTTTATCTTCAAATATGGAGTATACATGTCCCAATAGTTTTGATGGATATTTTAACAATACTCCTATATTCTGGTCATCAGATGACCGCTATGTTGTAACTACTTTTTTGCCTGAGGGAAGTTTGTATTATTTAAGGTGTATACTACCTGATTTAAAAGCGCAAACGGAAATATTTATTGAAAGTAGTGAACCGATCGAGGAGTGTGTAGAGTATACTTCTAGATTTGTACAAGCCCTATGTGTATGTGATATGTATACATTAAGTTGTACAGTGCAATGCCCCTCTAAAGATGGGTATTCAATTTATGGAGTTAGAGGAAATGAAGAAGTGTTGTTTGGAGAAAAAGGACAGGTAGTTGTATTTAACCTAAGAACAAAGAAGAAAGGAAATATAGGCTTACCAATAAAACCTTTTATGAAAAGTGTAGAAGAAGATATGCTCTTTGCAGAGGTAATTGATAATGTCATTCGCTATGGCAAGAATCAAGAGATAGAAGCTAGTGGATATTTAGAGGGGGAAGATATAAAGCCAGTAGATATAGCTGATGATGGAAGTTTTGCCATCTATACTGTACAGAAAGGCTTAAATAACTTATTAATCAAACTCAATCAAGATGGAAGTATTGAGCGGTTATCAAATGCAGATGGGGTGGTTGATTGGAAAGGTATACAAGCTTCACCTCAGATCATAAAGGATAATAAAATCTTATATGTATTTTCTAATGTAGATACACATCATGAATTTTTCATAGTTGATGGAGAGACAACAAGGCAGGTTTCTCAATTTAATGAATATATAACTAAGAAGTGTGATGTTAAAGTTTTAGTAGATACTTATAGTTGTGATGGGTGTGAGATTGAGACGGTTGTTCTGCTACCAAGTGGTTTTGATAGGAATAAGCAATATCCTGCACTAATCTATTTACATGGTGGACCTAATGTATATGAGAATGCAACTTTACAGAACCTTATATCAGGAAGAGGTGATAGTGCAGCTGTATCTCTTTGCCAAGAAGGTTTTGTAATAGCCTTACCTAACTATAGGGGGACAAAAGGGTATGGTGCACAACATATGAAGGATGTACCCTATTATGCAATGGAGTTTATGGATGCACCTTATAGGGATGTTTTAAAATGTAGAGAACTATTGGTGAATAAATATCAAGTTAAGGAAGATAAGATAGGATTATATGGAACCAGTTATGGAGCACAGATCGTCGCTTGGACAATTAGTCATTCAGATACTTTTTATAAAGCTGTAGGAATAGTAGGTGTACATTATGATGAAGTATTTTTCAAAAAACACAGTAGTCACAGTGAAGATTTCTGGGTACATAAAGATAAGAAATATGAACATTATTCTACTGTGAATTATGCAAGGCAAATCAATTGCCCATTTTTAATTATTGAATCTGGGCAGGCAGAGGGCAAAAAGTTTGCAGGCAAAGTACTGTACAATGCTTTATGTGCACACAAAAAGAAAGTGACACGAATAGTCTATGGAAGTGCCTTTCATGGTGGTGGTTGGACAGATGAGTATAAGAAAGATTATATTAAGAGATTAATTGATTTCTTTAAATCATAAATCTTGGATTTAGATGACCTAAATAAATTCATTGAAAATTATTGAGATATAATCACTAATAAGAATAAACACAGAGTCTATAAAAGTAGTATGTATAGGCTCTTTTTTCATGTCCTAAAATACTGAAACAAGGTAACACCATGGTAAGATCAACTAAAAATGCATTAACAATAACTAGATACATAATATATAGATTTTAGTAACTTAAAGGATAGAGCCTAATTGGTAGTGTGGAAAATACTGTTGAAAAGGGCTCTTTTTTGATGCGAAAAGGTATGCAATAGGCTAGAAATGGCTAGATTTCTGGTGTTTTATTAAAGATAATTATGTGTTATACTATTCAGAATAAAAGAATATATAGATGGCTAGGATAGGAATACATAGCCAACAGATTAGATATTCATAATACTTAGAGACAAATGTCAGGTAGAAGTACAGATACCTATATGTATCCAATCATAGGTTGGAAGCATTCAAACTAATGTTATATGGTTAAATGAAGTAGAATTTGTTTTAATATACATGTGGCCACAAACAAATTCTAGGAGGATTACACTATGAAAAAGTTTCAAATAAGTCAACAAATTGCTTACTTTCGTAAGAAGAATAATTTAACACAAGAGCAATTTGCGTCATTGATGGGGGTTTCAAATCAAGCAGTATCCAAATGGGAATCAGGGGCATGTTGTCCAGATATACAATTACTACCTACTATTGCAGAATGTTTCAATGTCAGTATAGATGCATTATTTATCACAGATGATTATGAATCACGTAGCAAGATGATGACACGCTATGAGTGTACTGGCCATGAGGAAGACTTTTCAACTGCAATACAAGCTTATGAGAAGGTTATCTTATCAGGGAACGCAACGACACAAGATTATGGAGATTATGCATACTTATTCTGGAGTCATGGAACTTCAATGATTGATAAAGCAGAGAGGCTATATAAAAATGCATTAAAGTTTGGGGAAGATAGTCATGATGAAAAGTATTATCTTATCCATACCCAGGTTATCAGATTACTATGTTGGCGTGGGCGCACTGATGAATGTATTAATCAATATACAGAGCGACTAGAGAATCAAGCAGATAATTGGTGGAATTACTACTTGCTATCACTTGCATATAGTTTTAGTGGAAAACAACAAGAGGCATGGAAGTTAGTAGAAAAAGCGCTTAATCAATTTGAAGGTAACTTCTATCTGTATACTCTGGCAGGGGAGAGCTGTAGAGAGCTGGGAGAGTATGAAAAGGCTTTTGAGTATTGGAAGAAAGCATATGAGGATAACCCAAAACAAATCTCTTGCCTATATTCAGCAGCATTCTTATATGAAGCACTAGATAAAACACAAGAAGCTGTTGAAACATGGAGACGTATCGTAAGATGGCATCATGACAATAATTTCTACTCAAATCATGAAACGGATATGCCATTAGAGCGTATAGAAAGGTTGCTTGGTAAATAGCACCTCATACCGCCAACTTTATTTCAGCTACACAATTAGTTAATTGATTAGCCGAAACTAAATAGTAAGAATAAACACTGAGTCTATATAAATATTACATATAGGCTCTTTTTCATACCCCAAAATACAGAAAGAAGGTGACATCATGGCAAGGCCAACAAAAAGCATTACAGCAAGAACTGGACATATGAGCAAAGCTGATATTGATAAACGACTAGAGTATGAAGCTAAATTGCGTGGAGATAGTGATAAAATACGTGCACCAGCCTACTTGACATTACAGCAGAAGAAGCATTTTAGAACTATTGTGGACTACCTCAAGGAATCAGGAATATTAGGTAACATTGATGTGTACCTATTAGCTCAAACAGCCATAACCATTGATCGTATCCAAGTGTGTGAAGTTGCAATTAATCAAGATGGTGTGGTAGACCTAGAAGGCAATCCTAACCCACATATAAAAATTAGAACTGCCTGTATGAAGGATTTCTTTAGGATGTGTAATGAACTCAGCTTAAGTCCACAAGCAAGGGCAAAGATAGCAAATATTAACTGTAGTGCTGAAGCTGAGAAAACAGATCCACCTCTGACAATACTAGGAGGTGGTAAGAAATAAATAAGAATAAATTTAAGGAGTCAAGAACCTACCAATATGCTGTCGATGTACTGGATGGAAAGTTTCCAACTAATAGGTATGTAAAGGCAATAAGTAAAAAGTTTCTTTATGAGATAGACCATCAGGAAGAGATGGATTATTTCTTTGATTATGAAACAGCCGATAAGATAATGAATATCATGAAACTAATTAATTTCGCTACTGGAGCTGTAGCAGGCCAATCTTTATATGAGGCTTGTGTGGGCTACCAGTATTTTTTTGTACTCAATATCTTTTGCTGGAAGAGGAAGGATAAACCTGATAAGCGTAGATATGAAATCTGTTTACTGTGGATAGCGAGGAAAAACTCAAAAAGCGTAAATGCAAGTTTAATTATGGTAATTCTAATGCTATTAGAGCCTAAGTATAGTGAGTTTTACCTTTGTGCCAACACAAGGGAACAGGCAAAAAGATGAAAAGCTCTTTGCTATGCTTTACAGCCTAGATGAAAGAGATGAAATGACAGTTGAGAACTTCATGAAAGCTAATCCTTTGCAAAGCACCCTAGAGGATGGTAAGGAATACCTAGAAAGTGGATATAAAAAAGCACTTGAAATGGGAGGGGCAAAACTTACCTCATTTAAGTGTAAACATCTTAATATATGGCTTGATGGCATGATTGGAGAAATCTATATTCCAACAGAAGAGGTAAAAAAGTGTAGGATACAGGAGCCATTTAGTTGGTGTGGTAAACAAGTCTATATAGGAATTGACTTAGCCATGACAACGGACAACTGTGCAGTAGCTATGATAACTGAGGAAGGTGGTAAGGTTTATGCTAATGTGTGGGCTTTTATCCTATCAGACCGAGTAGAAGAAAAGACTCGCATAGAAAAGGTAGATTATCAGGCTATGATAAGGAATGGTAATTGCTTTGCATGTGGTGAAAATGTAGTGGATTATGGCTTTATTGAAAGTTTTATACTTGGGTTAGAAGAAAGATATGGTGTGGTTATCATGGGAATAGGATTTGATCGCTACAATTGCCTTAGTACAGCCCAAAAGCTAGAAAGTAGTGGTTATGAAACGACAGAAATCAAGCAACATTCAAGTGTATTACATAGTCCAACTAAGTTATTGGAGGAATTGGTGCTTACACAGCAGTTTGGATATGAGAGTAACCGATTATTAGAAATTAACTTTGCAAATGCAAGGTGTCTATATGATACGAACCTGAACAGATACGTCAACAAGAGGAAATCGACAGGGAAAATAGATATGGTGGCTTCACTGATTAATGCCATGTATCTCCTTGAAAAAGATAGGCTTCAAGAGGACTTTGTTGTTCAGGTTTTTTAATTGGAAGGAGATGAAAATGGCTCTAAGAGACTTCTTTCAAAGGGAAAGAACAGAGGTTATAACTGAGGAGTTAGATTTACACTTAGAAGGGACAGCACATGAAAAGATTAAGAGTAAAACTATATCAAAAGAACAGGCTATTGGACTTCCTTCTGTTTATGCGAATGTGGAACTTATAAGTAATGTCATATCCAACTTAGAGGTAAAGCTTTACAAAGAACTAGAGGGTAGTGTGGAAGAAGTAAAAGGAGATAGAAGAATAGATTTATTAAATGACTCGCCTAATAGCCTTATGAGTGGTGATGAACTTAAGAAAGCTATGGTGAGAGATTACCTATTGGATGGAGCCTGCTATGTCTATATGTGTGGACAAGGACTTCCAAAGGATAAGTGGTCATTATACTATATACCTACAACAGATATATCCATTTTATACTCACCTGATATCATCTTTAAAACAGTTACAATAAGTATCCAGGGGCAGAACTTTAATCCTGATAACTTTATTATCTGTACCAAGAACACAATGGATGGGGTAAAAGGAAAGGGCATTGTAGCTGAATGTAATTCTATTCTTAAGCAAGCCTTAGACAATATGAACTATACCACTCAAACGATGGGAAATGGAGGCGTAAAGCGTGGCGTTTTGCAAAGTACAAGACGATTAACAGCTGAAGCTATTGGAGAACTAAAGAAAGCATGGAAAAGGCTCTATGAGCAAAATAATGATTGTATTGTCTTGAATGAAAGTATTACTTATCATGAGTTGCAACAAACAGGTGCAGAGATGCAGATGATTGAATCTAAAAATGCTATCGATGCTGATATTTGTAGGCTCTTTAATGTACCAGTCAATTTATTTAATTCAACCATTCCTGAAGACGTATGGGATGCTTGTGTAAAGCTGGCAATTATGCCAATTATAAATAAGCTAGAAAAGGCTATCAATAAGGCTTTGCTTACGACAGAAGAACAAGGTAAATATTACTTTGCTTTTGATACTAAACAACTCAACAAGGGGGATATTGAGAAACGCTTCAAGGCTTATGAAATTGCCCTTAAGAATGGGTTTATGACACCATCCGAGGTGCGTTTTGAGGAAGATTTGAATGAAATTGAATCATTAAACTTCGTTAAGCTGAGTCTAGGTGATGTATTAATGCATATTGAATCAGGAGAAATCTATACACCGAATACAAACACCAAAGTTAATCAAGATTACACCAATGTGGTGCAAAATGGTGCAACAGGAACCAGTATGGTGAAAGGAGGTGAAAAGTGATGGAAAGCTTGAAATTAGTGGTTATGTTAATGCTATTGATCGGTATTCGAAGGAACTTTACGGCTCGAAAGGTAAGTTTATTGAAAAGGTCGCACCTACAGTATTTCAAAGAGCTTTAGAAAAGGCTCGTAATGTGGATATGCTACTCAATCATGATGTAAGACGAAAGCTTGCTAGTATAGAAGAGGGAACTTTAGCACTTAAAGAAGATAACATTGGGATTCATGCGAAAGCAGTCATTAGTGATACTGAGGTTATAGAAGAGGCTAAGTGTGGAAATTTAAAAGGTTGGTCTTTTGGTTTTAGGGCTTTGAGTGATAGCTGGCAAGATGATGGTAGTGTGGCTAAAAGGACTTTAGACGATATTGACCTGATGGAAGTATCTCTTTTAACAATTGAACCAGCTTATATTGCTACATCAGTCCAGGTAAGAAGTGAAGATGTGGAGCAAAGATGCATTAGGGATAAGCCTGATAAGAAGGAGAGTGAGATGGAAGTAGAGAATGAAAGAAGTTTAGTAGTTACTAAAGTGTGGTTATTAAAGAATGTATTATTCAGTTAATTGTTATATAATGAGAGTAAACTATGTGTATTGAAGGTATAGAGATAAATTAGAATTTAGAAAGGTGACTATTACATATGAATAAAAAAAAATTAGAGGGCATTTTATTTTTTATTGCAGGCATTTTATTTTTTATTTCTGCTATTATAAAAAAAGATTATATGTCAATACCATTGGGGTGTTGTTTTGTTATCTTAGGTATCAGTAGAAGTCGTAAAGAGAAGTAGCATACAAATTCCAGTTTACTGAGTTATTTATATTAACTATAATAATTAATCAATACTATTACAGTACATCCAAGAGGTGTACTTTTTTTGTAAAAGCTAAAGTGCAACTAATCAGAAGTATGCAACTTATGGTTGAATAGGATGAACTTATGCGGTTATTGAATACTATAGATTTTTTTGTATAATCAAAGTATCAACGTTGAGAAAAAAATAATTAAAAATATAGAGATTAATAGAGTGAGGGAAAATGGTTTGAATATTGGGAAAAATATCAAAAAACTAAGAGAAGCAAAGCAGATTACACAGGAGCAATTAGGAAAGTTATTGAATGTATCTCATCAGGCCGTAAGTAAGTGGGAAAATGGTGTGACATTGCCCGATGTATTAATTTTATCCAAGCTTGGGAGGGTATTAGAAGTATTAGTAGATGATTTGTTAAAAGATGAGATTGATTCTTATGAATCTTATGCAGACCGATTATATGCAATTTATGCAGAATGTAGAACTTTGGAGAACTTCCTAAGGGCAGAAGAAGAATATAGAAAGATAATTGAGAGTGGAAGGTATACTAATAAACAACTTAGTGAGTATGGTGGCATATATCACAAAGGCATGCATGATTGTAGAAAAAAAGCTTTTGAGATTTATGACAAAGTAATTAAAGATGAAAAAGAAAATAAAAGTGAGCTTTACTATGATACGCTAAGAACACGCGTTTCTCTACAAGCACAACTTGGACAATGCAATCAAGCTATTGAAGAGTGTAAGAAATTATTTGAAGAGGAGGCAGAAAGTGAACAGGGCTATATTCTGTTATTAGCAGCCTATATATTTAATGGTAAATATGAGGAAGGTCTGAAGTTAGCCGAAAAGGCAATAATTCAGTTCCCTAATAGTTCACTCATTACATTTAATGTAGCAGAATGCTATGCACATTTTGAAAGGTATGATGAAGCTTTTAAATACTGGGATAAAACGTTTGAATTATGTAATCAGTATATTGATCCAATGTTTAGTAAGGCTTTTTGCTATCAAAAATTAGGTCGAAAGCAGGATGAGTTAGCTCAGTGGAAGGAAATTGTAGCATGGTTAGAGGCTAAAGGATTACAAATTGCAGCAGACAATCATAGACAAAATATAATAAGATTGGAAGAAGAGTTAGCTGGTGGTAAAGTGAGCGCAGAAAAGTAAGGCAGAGGGGCATCTAGAAATAGATGCTCTTTTTTATGCCTAAATTTAAGTTTGAAAGGAAACCTGAATGAAACAATTACTAGAAAAAAGAAGTAAGAAACTCAAAGAAGTTTAGTAGCTACTAAGGTGTGGTTATTAAAAAAAGTAGTACTTATAGCAACTGATAAAAAAGAGGTTTCAGTATAAAAGAGTAATAAAATATTTTAAGTAGAATATATGTAAAATAGAGTAGACAACTTTTAAGATAAGAAAGGGAGAAGTTATGAAAAAGACAAACGTAAATCTTCAAACGATTTTTCTTTGGATAATAGCAGTAATGTTAACAACTTTGATAATTATGATAGGATCGGGGTATATATTGGCTAGAAATATGCTCTCTCAAGAAGTAGAGTTTGTGAGTGAAGTAACAAACGAAGTAGAGGATCATGTAATCATTATAGAAGAATAACGATAAAAATACATAAATTTAGATATATAAGTGAATAAATCAAGATACAGTACATCCAAGAGGTGTACTTTTTTATACCTAAAATTAAACTAGAAAGGATGACTAGATGAAACAATTACTAGAAAAAAGAAGCAAACTAATTGAACAAATTGAAGCTATTATGAATGTAGCTGAAACAGAAAAAAGAGCCTTCTCAAAGGAGCAACTAGATAAGATTAATGGATATACAGATGAGGTTAGCCAAATTGATGCCACAATACAAACGCAAAAAGAAGCTAGAGCATTAATGACTACTATTAAAGAACAAGCAACAGAAACAAAGGGAAATGAACCTTCTTTATTGGATGAAATTAGAGCCTTACAAGCTGATGCCAATAAGGAGATTGAGATTGGAACAAGAGAAATAAGAGATGCATCGCATACATTTTCAGATACTGCAGTAGGCTTAGGTAATGCATCAACTGAGATTATTTCTAAGACCACTTTTGCAGACTACATCTTAGATAAGCTTGCTTATATCTCACCTTTATATGGGGCTGTACGTCATGAACGTTTTGGCAACAGTAAACATCAAATTCCAGTACAGGCAAACAAGTTAGGAAAGTTTGTCCCAATGAAAGAGCTTGCAGAATATACCAAGCAAGTGGCAACCTTTGAGCCAATCAAGCTAGAAGCCCACAAGTTTGGAACGCTTATTACATTTTCACAAGAAGCTATTGAAGATACTGGCTACAATGTAGAAGGTGAATTAATGAGACAGCTAGCAGAATCATATGGTATCACATTAGATGAACTGATTGTAAAAGGGAATGAAGAGTATAAGGTGAATGGGCTAAATAACTTTAGTGTGGATGATGGGGTTAAAGAAGTACAGTTACCAGCTAAACTTACACCTGAAACGCTAACTGAAATGTACTTTGCCCTCCCTATTCGTTATCGCCACACAGCAACTTGGGTTATTTCAGACCAAACAGCTAAGGCCTTAACAGATATGAAGTTTGAAGATGGTAGACCAGTGCTTGTAACATCATTTAATGGCTCACCAGTAGGACCACACACAACCATTCTTGGCAGACCAGTTATTATTAATGAGCATGTGGCTGAACTTAATGAAACAGGATCAGCTATTTTCTTTGGAGACCTAAAGAGAACATTAATTGTGGGCGAAAGAAAAGCATTGTCACTTCAAAAATCTACTGAGTATGGATTTATTCGAGATGAGATTGCCATTAAGGCTAATATGAGATTAGATATTAAGAAGGCTTTAGGTGAGGCTCTTGTTATTGGTACTTCAAATGGTATTAGTAGAAGCAAAGCAAAAGCAGCTTAGAGGTGGTAAATGAAACTTTCAGAGCTAGACCTATCCTTAGTTAAGGAATACTTAAGGCAAGATGGAGACGAGGATGATAGATTAATCACAGCTATTATAGAAGCTTCAAAATCTTATATTTGCAATTATACAGGGCAAAGTATAGAACAAATTAGAAGAACATGAAGATGTGACTGTTGCAGTGTTGGTGCTTATAGCTGAGTTTTATGATAACAGAACAATTAATGTAAATGATAGGTTGAATTTAAGGATGAATACGATGCTGGAAGGATTGTTGGGAAGGCATAGTGTGAATCTTATTTAGGCTTAGTAAAGGAATTTGTTTGTTAATATTGTTATATGTGATAATATTAAAATAATAAATATTGATAAATGCAGGGGGGAATATGGTGAAAAGAAAAGGTATTATAATTGGTATTCTCATAGGGTTAGTTGGTATTTGCTTTATGCCATTATCTCAAAATATAGATATAGTATTAGATGGGAAAGAGTACAGGATCGGTAATAGCGAATATGAAGAAGATAGAACCATAGAAATACAAGGGAAATATAAGGATTACTTATTTAGGGATGATACGTTTGAAGGCAAAATTAATATAGGGGGATATAATTTTTTGGATAAGTATGATGAAACAAATTTTACTGTAGTAGATGAGGTTGCATCACTGAGGTATTATGGTGTTGATCAAGGCAGAACTATAATAACTAGTTTTGGAGCGATGGCATTTTCGAATAATTTTAAAGAAGTATTAATATGTGTAGATGAGCCAGCTTCAGAATCATCATCAAAAAGTTGGACGAGCGAAAATGGGTTATTTATTGTTGCCCCAGCCACAAACCATGAATTAGACTTGTTACTAGCAAAAAAATTATCTAAAAAAAGTGATTGGTTATCTGGTGTTAAGTGGAAATAAATAATTAATTGATGTGATAAAATACAAAGTAGGTGATACAATCCACTTTGATGCTGGAAAACTAAACAAGCGAATAACATTTACAGCCCATACAGAAACAACTAACTCTATAGGACAAACAATCCTATTTGAGCAACCGATCAAAACTGTGTGGGCTAATATTATGCCAATAAGAGGTTTTGAACAAACATTAGAAGAACGATTAAGACCTGAAACAGTCTATAGAATTTTAATACGTTATCATAAAGGCATAACACCTGACATGAAAATAAAGTATAAAGACAGAATCCTTCATATTACAGAAATCATTAATGTGGATGAGGGAGATTTTGCTTTAGAGATTACAGCCACTTCAAAGGAGATTAGGAATGGCAAAGAATGATGTATTCGAGTTAGCTGGATTAACAGATTTACAGAAGAAATTATCTTTTGTTAAGAAGAGCTATCCTGACGAATCAGAGAAGCTTTTAACTAAAATGGGAAATCAATTTAGAAAGTAAGTTAAGAAGAAAACACCTGAAAGACCACATGGTACCAGTAAGAAGAAGCTTATTAATTCCTATAAAGTAAGTAGAGTAAAGGGTGATGGTAAAGAACTATATGTAGAATTTAGGTCAACCAGCCCCCATTTTCATTTAGTAGAACGTGGGCATAGAATTGTAGTAGGTGGAAGAGGTAGAAAGAAAAAAGATACAGGTAAAAGAGTAGTTGGTAAGCATATGGTTAAGAGGACGACGTTGGAGTTTGAAAAGGAATTGCCACAGCAAGCCGAAAAGATGGTGAATAGGGTGGTAAAGAAACTTTTATGATAACCTACGAAGATATTTTAAGGGCTGTAATAAAGATACTTAATACCACATACCCTACCATTCCTATTTATGGTGATGAAGTAACAGAAGGTTATAAGTTGCCTTGCTTTTTTACCACACTACTACCTATAGAAAGTGAAACTCAAACTAAGAACTACATAATAACAAACCTACTAATTGTTATTTCTTATTTTTCTGATTGTAAAGATAGCCTTAAATGCCTAGAGGTAATGTCCACACTAAAAAGACAGTTTGGTATCAGCCTAGATGTGGATGACAGGCACTTTACAATACAAGATAGTATGATAGAGAAAGTTGAGAATGATGTTTACCAATTCTCTTTTCACATTACCTACCATGAGCTTATTAATTTTGAACCTGAAAATGAGCTTATCACAACTATTGAACATCATATAGAAAGGAGCAATAAATGAGTTTACCCAATGTTATGATTAACTTTAAACAGGCAGGTGTTTCTGCGATCCAAAGAGGAGAGCGTGGAATAGTGGCACTTGTTCTAAATGGAGAAAAACAAGAAGTGTGTGAACTAGGTAGCGCATACAAGATGTGGATCAAATCACACAGCTTACAGACAAACAAAAAGAGTATATTGAATTGGCCTTCAAGGGATATATTAAACCTCCTAAGAAGGTCATTGTTATTTTAAGAGAAAGTGAAGAAGGATATAGTCAAGAGCAAACCATTCTAGAGGGATTAAGATGGGATTACCTAGCCATTCCAGAAATAGAAGCTGCAGATGTCCCAGCTATGGTCACATGGGCTAGTGGTGTGGACAAAGGTTCAAAAATAGTATTACCTAATGCACCTACAGCAGATAGTGAGAAGATCATCAATTTCACAACTACAGGAATTGAAACAATTACCGGTGAGTATACCACAACAGAATATACATCACGTATAGCAGGGCTATTGGCAGGAACACCACTCAATATTAGTGCTACCTTTGCACATCTAAAAGAGGTTACTAGTTTTGGTAAGCTGTCCAAACCTGAAATGGATGAGGCAATATCAAATGGTCAATTTATCCTCTATGATGATGGTGAAAAGATTAAGGTGGCAAGAGCAGTCAATAGCTTGACTACAACCACGGAAGATAAGGGTGAATCCTTCAAAAAGATCAAGATTGTTGATGCAATGCATATGATCAAGGATGATATCAAAAAGACTTGTGAGGATAGCTATATTGGTAAGTATAGCAATAGCTATGATAATAAATGCGTGTTGATTACAGCTATTCAGGCATATCTTGACCAGTTGGTACTGGATGGTATCTTAGATACAGATTTTAAGAATGTAGTTGAGATTGATGTAGAGCAGCAGAGAACTTATTTGAAGTCTATAGGTGTGGATGTAGAAAACATGAAAGAGCCCGATGTTAAGAAAGCTAATACAAGGGATAAGGTGTTCTTGAAGTCACAAATTAAGATATTGGATGCTATTGAGGATATTAGACTGAATGTAGCTGTATAATATAAATTAATTGAAAATATATAAAATGTAAGTTAATATTATATATTATAAAGATAAATAAGTGAATAGGAGGGAATCACATGGTAAAATTAAGAATGCATACTTCTCACTAAGTGTGGTACATGGGAAGTATATGTGCTGAATACATAACCCTATGTACTGCAAACTAAAATCATTTGCAAAGTGCAGGAGGGGTAAGAATGAAAAAGTATTTAAAGCAACATTTATTGTATATTATTGGTTTAGTGCTTATCCTTGTTATAGGAACAATGTTTTCTATATGGGTACAATTTTTAAAAGGAGATATCTTAAATTTAGCTTTAGAAGGAAACTTTAAAAAGTCAATAATAGTAGCTGGTACATTGCTTATGGCTATTTTATTAGAGATATTATTTATGTATCTTGAATATTTAATGGAGAATAAAATAAGCTATTTATGTGTCAAAGCTTTAAAGGCTGATTTGTTTGAAGCTACTGTAAGAAAAGATTATTTTTCGTTTAATAATAAATCCATAGGAGAATACGTTTCAAAGTTTACTACAGAAGTAGACACACTCAAGAATGCCTATCTTAATAGTATATTTATGATTATAATGTTTGCGCTAAAAATAGTATTTGTAACAGGATCACTTGTTTGGTTAAATTGGAAATTAGCCATTATAACCCTTGTTTTATTAACTATGCCTCTATATGTTCCTAAATTGGCAGAGAAAAAATTACTGGCTAATCAAAATGAATATTTAAAAACGATGGAGATTTTCTTGGGCAAATTAAATAATTTTCTAGAAGGATTTGAATTAATTAAAAATTACAAAGTTGAAAAAAGCATCATTCAACAGTTTAAGCTTTATAATAATCGATCTATGAACGCAGCACTAAAGAATAATAATGCAAGTGCTTTAGTAAGAATATTATCCACTTTCATGTCATATTTCTCATACTTTGTTATAGTGGCTTTTTCGGCATATCTTGTAATTGAGAAAGATTTTAATGCAGGGGAATTTTTTATAGCAATTAACATGATCGACCAGCTTAGCTATCCATTGATAGCATTGTCAGGATGTATACAAAATATAATTTCTGTCAAAGATTTAAATAAAAGTGTTACAGGATATTATGGAGATACATTAGAAGTTAGAGGAATTAAGCCGAAAGTAATTAATCAATTTAAATCAAAAATAGAATTTAAAAATGTAAAATTTTCTTATGATGAAAATAAAGCAATATTACAAGATATATCTTTAAGCTTTGAAAAAGGAAAAAAATATCTTATAAAGGGACCAAGTGGGACAGGAAAAACAACGCTTATTAATTTATTGCTTAAATATTACAAACCTACGGATGGTATCATTAGCATAGATGATATGGATATACAAGAAATTACTACTATGTATGATATAGCAACAGTGGTTAGACAGGATAATTTCTTATTTAATGACACGTTAAGAAATAATTTAACCCTATATCAAGATATAAGTGATGAGAAGTTATTAGAAGCTTTGGAAAAAGTGCAGTTGGGTAAATTTGCGAATATAGAAGGCTTGAACATGGTAGTTGGTAATGGTGGCAACCTATTTTCAGGTGGTGAACGAAAACGCATTTGCATTGCTAGGGCATTGTTAACAAACAAAGAAGTTCTAATTTTAGATGAGCCATTAGCTAATCTAGATAAAGAAAATATAGAGAAATTGGAAGAAAGAATATTAGACTTAAAGAATTACACAATTATAATGATTACACATATTATATCTGAAGAAGCTGAAATGAAATTTGATAAAGTAATTAATTTAGAAATATTATAAGGTAAATAGTAGTATTAAAGGATAGGTCTTAAGATGTTTAAGATCTATTTTTTATACCCAAAAGAAAGGAGTAATATGGATAAATACACAGCACAGCAAATAATGAATGGAACGTGGGGTGAACTTTGGATTGATGGTGAATATATGGCAGAAGTCACAGCTTTTGAGGCTAAAGTTTCCCTAGATAAAACAGATGTAAATATGACAAGGCGATTAGCAAAAGCGCAGAAGGTAACTGGTTTTTCGTGTAGCGGTTCACTCACGATGAATAAGGTATCTTCTTTTTTTATTAGAAAATTAAATGAGGATATGAAACAAGGTAAGCAAACAGCTTGTACGATTATCTCTAAATTAGATGATCCGGATGCAATCGGTTCAGAACGCATTGTCATTAAGGATGCAGTCTTTGATGAGTTGATTTTAGCCAATTGGTCAGCTAAGACATTAGGAGAAGAACAAATTACTTTACGTTCTCAGATTGGGACTTATTAGATATTGCAGAATAAAGGAGGACATAACAAATGTCATTAATAGATAAATTACTTCAAATGGATAATAAAACACTTACAGAAATGCCAAAAAGAGAGGTGGAAGTACCTAGACTTACCCAAGTGATGGGTGAGCCTTTTAAGGTAGTATGTCAGGCCATTGATGGTGAAAGATATGCAGATATTCAAAGGGCTTCCATTGACCTTAATAAGAAGGGTGGGCTACGTAACATTAACCTCTTTGATATGCAAGTACTTACTGTGATTGATGGCGTGGTAGAGCCTAATTTAAAGGATACCAAACTTCTTAATCACTTCGGATGTGTAACACCAAAGGAGTTAGCCAAAAAGTTATTTTTAGCTGGTGAGATTGCAGAGCTGTCCAATGTGGTTACGGAACTCTCAGGGTATGACAAAACAGAAGAGGATGAGGAAGAAGTAAAAAAGCAATAAAAAAGCAATAAGTCAGGATTGGGAGCTACAGCTTATGTATCTCCTTTTTAAATATAAAAATATGAAACCAAGTGAGTTCTACAAAATACCACTTGGAGAAAAGCGTATTCTTGCCTGTTTTATGAAACTCGAGATAGAAGAATGACAGTAAGAAATGAAACAGGTGTATGGGGGTGATTAATGGCTAATATTGTTGATGCGATTCTTAGATTAACCGATAACTTCACACCCACACTTGTTAAAGCTCAGGATGGTCTAACTAAATATTCAAGGCAAGCACAAAGGGTGAGTAAAGACTTAAATAAAATAGGGAATAGCATAACCCAAATGGGTACTTCTCTTAATGTAGGTGTAACAATACCTATTCTAGGAATGGGTGCGGCTATTCTAAAAGCTACGATGGATTTTGATAAGTCCATGTCTAAGGTACAAGCTTTATCAGGTGCTACAGGTGAACAACTCATACGCCTTAAAGACAAGGCTACAGAACTTGGGGCAACCACAGCTTTTAGTGCATCTCAAGTAAGTGAAGCTATGCAATATATGGCTTTAGCTGGTTGGAAAACGAATGACATCCTAGAAGGAACAGATGGGATTTTAGCAGCTGCAAGTGCTAGTGGTGAAGAATTAGCCAAAGTAAGTGATATTATTACTGATGGATTAAGTGCCTTTGGATTAGAAGCAAGTAAGGCAAATCATTTTGCAGATGTCCTTTCAACCACAGCAACCAATGCCAATACCACAATAGGTATGATGGGTGAAGCGTTTACTTATGCTGGTTCGGTAGCTGGGGCATTAGGTTATAGTGTGGAAGATACAGCTCTTGCTATTGGTATAATGGCGAATAGTGGGATTAAAGCGAGTCAAGCAGGTACAGCACTTAGAACCATGTTAACTGAACTGAGTGGAACACTTGAAATAACAGGGAAAAACTTAGGTACATATGTAATACAAACATCCAATGCTGATGGAACGATGAAACCCTTTAGAGAAACATTGAACTCCCTCAGAACAGCCTTTAAAGGATTAACAGAAGCTGAACGTTCTGTAATGGCTGAATCTTTAGTAGGTAAAAATGCAATGGCTGGATTATTAGCCATTATGAATACGTCAGATGAAGCTTTTAATAATTTAGCCACAGCAATAGATAACTCAACTGGTTCAGCAGAACGAATGTCAGATGTAATGCTAGATAACTTAGCTGGTCAAATCACTATTATAAAAAGTGGTGTAGAATCCTTGGCACTTGCAATAGGTAATAGATTGACTCCATATGCTAGAAAATTAGCTGATAGTATTCAAAATGTCGTTACTACATTTAATAACATGAGTGATGAGCAAAAAGATACAGTCTTAAAAATAGGTGGTATTATTGCCATTCTACCAGTAGCTATTTTAATATTCGGCAAGATGGTCAAAGGGGTAAGTAGTGCAGTTGGAGCTTATAGTAAGTTTTCAAAGAGTGTTCAAAAGGCTAGTTCAGTTTTTAAGGTGATCTTCTCACCAGCTAATAAAATTGTGCTTATTATGACAGCTATTGCTTTAGTGGTTGTACTTGTCCTTAAGTATTGGGGGCTTCTAAAAGTATTTTTCCTAGATTTAGTAAGTAAGATTAGAAGTTATCTTGAAGCGTGTGGTGTGGATTTTAATAAGATGAAGGAAACCTTTAATAAAATAGTACAAGCAATTGGATTAGGGATTCAAACTCTTATTAGTTTCTTTATGGGGCTATGGGAGAAAACCAAACCTCTTGTTGAACTTTTTGGTATGAGTATCTGTGTGGTATGCCATGAAATAATAGGAGCCTTTCAAGGCATGATGACAGGTGTGGGTAATATCATCAATGGGTTAATGAGTTTGTTTGGAGGGCTTATTGACTTTATAGTTGGTGTGTTCACAGGAAATTGGGAAAAGGCTTGGCAAGGTGTGAAAGACATCTTTAGTGGTATCTTTGAAGGAATAGTTGGTATATGTAGAGGTGTGATGAATGCCATTATTGGCTTTATTAATGGAGGAATTAGAGGACTAAATAAGCTGACTAATATCAAACTTCCTGACTTCTTAGGTGGGAAGCAAATAGGCTTTAGTATTCCTGAAATCCCTATGCTTTATAAAGGTACATATAACTTCAAAGGTAAGACATCTGAAGCGATTACAAAAATAGTATGTAATGATTTAGGTATGAAAATAGGACAGTTAGCTCAGACAGGAATATCACAGAAAATGTTTTGTAATAGTATGAGAATGTATGAGATTATTCAGAAGGCCTATGATAGGGCTAGTAAACAAAACAAAAAGAAGTATAAAATTGAGATGAGGCAAGGAAAGTTATGTGTGGATGAGATAGGGAAGGAAGTGGTGTCCGCTATCGTAAGTTCAGATACTAACATTTTAGAAAGTTCCTACTCAGAAAATGCAGAAGAGGTTATTAATAGAGTAAAGATCTATGAAGAGCAAGATCAGTATATAGGTGTAGTGGAAAATAAAGAACTTATTGATGAGGTAGGTATCTTCCAAGATGTTTACACTAAAGAGCAAGATAAGCAAGCTGGGACAGTGGCAAGCAATATGTTGAAGGGGATAGATAAATGTATTGAGATAAGTACAATAGGGAATGGGGAGTATAGAACAGGAAGAATAGTTAAAATACAGGATTCAGCTACAAAGATAGAACAACTTTTTGGTATTACAGGCGATAGCCATACATGGAATAATAGCCACTATGAAACAAAATTAGTATTAGGCGTTGTGAAAATATAAAAATTATAAGCTGTTGTATAATAAGTTTCACGGTAAGAAATAGATATTTGTTAACTATCAAGCTGTAGATGCATACTGGTGAATGAGCTGTATATATATTCAGTTACAATAATATGAGATCGCGTTTAGCTATATGGAAATCAACCTGGAGTTTAAGAGATTGACTTAACAAGTTCTACCATTAAGTTTATAATCTTGATATATTAATATTAGAAACAGATCTGTTCAATCTATATTGAGGAGTGGAAGAGATGGAAATGTATATTGGTGCAAATATTAAGAAGTTACGTCAAGATAGAAATATTACACAGGAAAAATTAGCAGAACATTTAGGGGTATCAACACAAGCAGTATCCAAGTGGGAGAGACATGAGACATATCCAGATATCACAATGGTATTACCACTAGCAAGTTATTTTAAAGTGTCAACAGATGTTATTCTAGGGCTTGATGAAGCAAGAAATGAAGAGAAGATTAAACACTACCTTACAGAATCAAGAAAACTATTTGCTTTAGGGGAATCAGTCAAAAGATTTAAGTTGATAAATGAGGCTTATAAGCAATTTCCTAATGATTATTATATCATGGAAGAATATATGCAGTAGCTTTTTTATGATCCCAATACTACAGAAGAACCATTAACTGCACATAGGGAAGAACTACGAAAATTGGCTGAACGCATCATTAATGAATGTACAATAGACAAGTTAAGATATAGTGCATTAGATATTCTTAGTGCCGTATATGTTTCAGAGGGAAGACGTGATAAAGCAATTGAAATTGCTAACCGTCTTACAGAATATTATATAGATACAAAAAATGAAGTACTTGAACGTATTCATAATAGGAATAAAGATGAATGGTTTCCATTTCTACAGCAGAATCTTCAAGATCTACTGGAACTTGCACATTATAAAATCAGAAATTGCGCCATACACTCAGATGCTGATTCCAAGACTAAGATCCGTATTTTGCAAAAGTGTATCGACCTTATAAGGCTCATATATGATGAGGGGGATTTTGGATTTGCAAATAGTCAGCTAGCAACAGTATATGTATGGATAGGATGCAGATATATTGATTTACAAGACTATGCAACAGCTTTCGGATATATGGATAAAGGATTAGAGTACGCTAAAATTTACGATGAATTACCTGTTCATGTCCAACATACATCATTCCTAGTGAATCATTTAGTATTTGATAAAAGGGATACTTCATCTATGCAACCAGACAACACTGTAGCATGTATATTAAAGGACATTGAACGTTGGTATGGCAACACAAATATTGCAGAGATGGAAGAATTTAAAGCACTTATTGAAAAATATAAACCCTTTGCAAGTGCAAGTAAAGAAAATCAATGCATGTTCTGAGTTTTTTGTATAACATAAACTTTGGATACACCCCTCAACACGTATCACATATTTTTTTAACACTACAATTAGTTATTTCTAATCTCAAACAACCGATAATACCTTTAGCAGAAAAGACTGTTAGGGGTATTTTTATTATGAGTGATAGTCATCATTGGAGAGAGGGCAGTATAAAACTAATATGAGTATAAAAGTTGAACAAGTATAATAAATTAGTTATACTAATATATAAATAAGGTGAATTCAGATTTTGAAATAGTTATTCTATTAGTTGAAACTGAAAAGTCAAGGAGGGGGTTTTGGGTGAAGTACATATTAAGAAAAATAGATTTTAAGATACTCAATTTAGCTGTATGGAGTACGCTATTAATAGCGTATTTTTCACCGATTAGGTATATACGTCTAGTTGAAGTAGGAATGGGATTTCCATTTGAATTTATAACAACATACGATATATCACAGGGTATAGATCCATTAGATTCTATGGAGATACATTGGGGCTATTTTCTTCTAAACATAATACTTATTTATTTTTTAATATATTATATAAATAAGTTTTATAAATATATACAAGACAATGGGAAGCAGGTTGTTTTGAAGTTTGTAAATGTTATACGAAGTACTCCAGATAATAGGAATAAAAATGATTTACTAATTGATGTGACTTCATCAACAGATGGAGTTGAAAGTGTAGATATAGGAATAGTATGTTTAGACAATAATATAGTGGTAGAGAATGGTAAGAAATCCTAGTTAAAGAAGTTGAATAAAATCTGTAATTGATAGAAAAGTTATGAAGTTAGTTATTTCATAAATCAAATAATAAACGATACTCTTAGTAGAAATCTTACTAGGAGTATTTTTATTACAAGTGATAGTCATAAGTGGAGTAATGGTCAGTATGAAGCAAACGTAGGATTAGACATGGTAAAAATATAAAAACATATATATACTTATGTATAATAAATTTCGGGTTTATGGGAGGATTACAAATGAAAATGGATTATGATGTACTAAGAGATGTGATGTTAAAAATTGAAGAAGAATACGTTGATGTTGCATTATACAATATCGAAGTTAAGGATTATGACATGAAAACCATAGCATATCATTGCAAATTACTATATGAAGCTGGCTTTGTATCTGATTATGCAGGAAATTATTATGATGATGGATTACAAGAATTTGGAGTTGGCCCATTAACCTTCAAGGGCAATGAATATCTCAACAAGATTAGAGAAAAATCAACATGGGAAAAGACTAAAAAAGTAGTGTTAGAAGGTGGAGTGCCGGGAACAATAGAAATTTTAGGTAAAGTTGCTACGAGTATTATAGAAAAGAAATTAGAAAAGCTGCTAGAATAAAATACACGATTTATAGGAGGAAAGTGCATGCATAGAATATCAAAGACTAATATAATAGCACTGCTCATAATAATATTCTTAGTAAAAATAGTTAAAGGGGGCCCTGTATGCTTAAATTAATAAAGATATTGTGGAAAAATAAAGTTAGTAAGATTGGTGTATTAGTTTTAATTACTATTTTTATAGGAGTTTTTTCTAGTTGGTATATTAAGATATTTAATCAAAATATTAAATACTTTAATGGTGGAGAGTTGCTACAAATTAACTTAGTAGAAAGCACAAAGTATGAAGGAAACTATCTTGGTGAAACTGTGTTAGTAAATGTGAAAAATGCAAATGAAAAGACCGGGGAAGTTATTGTTGAGTATACTCTCCCAAACAACTTATACTTCAGATACTCTGTATTTATTGAAAAGGTAAATGAGGATCAGGGAAAAGTAAGGATTTTGCAGGATAATAAAGAAATTTATAATGGGTTTTATAATTATAGCAGCCCAGTTTTTCTTTATAACAAAAATAAAGAGCCATATACAGATGATATAGTAAGATATATTGTTGATAATGAGTACTATCCAGATGACTATATACCATCAGTATCTTCCACAGTAAAATTTGCAGTAGGTTATGGTGTAGAAAAACGAGGAGAAATATATCCTGTGATAATGTTCTTTATAGTTCTAGTAATACTATTAATAGATATTAAATTTCCTTTATTATTGTTTAAGTTACATAACTTTATGTCTGTAAGAGATCCTGAACCTAGTGACTTCTACATATTCATGCAAAAACTAGGATGGTATATAATTTACCCTATATGTTTGATTGTTTTACTATTCATGGGTATTATGGGAAAGAGTATGGTTAGATAAGTAAAATAATTTAGAATATAAGATTTAGCAATGGAAAAGTAATAGTTACTCTTAGTAAAATCATACTAGGAGTATTTTTTATGAGAGGAGTGATAACAATAAACAACCCATATACAGGACTATTAAACATCATGCAAGAACAAGGAAAGAAATATAATACACCATCTGTATGTATTGGAAAGATAGTAAAGGTTCAGCCACTACAAATTAAAACAGTAGAGCTATTACTTGAACAAGATGACCTATTCATATCAGACCTTTTAACAAGTACCTACAAAAGAAGTGCTCATATCGTATCAAGTGGTGAATTAACCTCAAGTACACAAGCAACTTCAGGAGGAACAGGAGAAGCCTCTTTTGCTACACACAATCATAAAATTAGTGCTTCTTATAACTTAAATGGAGTGGCAGACATAGTTTTTGGAGATACCTTGAAAAAAGGAGACCTATTAGCTCTAATGCCTACAGAAAATAGACAAACCTATATTGTACTTTGCAAGGTGGTGAAGCTATGAGTTTATTTCCTTTTTTAAAAGAAACAGAGCAAAACCTATTAACCACACCTAAGCTACATAGAGAATACAATGTTGACTTTGCAACTGGTCAACTAACAGGAAAAGTTTTAGAAGGTAAAGAAGCACTAAAAGTGTGGATATATAAAATACTTCTAACTAAACGCTATAAGCATATTATCTATAGCTGAGATTATGGACAGGATTTAGAAGAAATTATTAGACGAGGTTATGAGAAAGGTCTTATAAAAAGTGAGGTAGAAAGAAGAATAAAAGATTGTTTATTGATTCATCCACACATTAAGGAATGCAATAACTTTAATATCAGACTACAACAAGACCAACTACAGGTGGATTTTATAGTTAATACAATTTATGGGGAGGTGGATATTAATGTCCCTAACATATAATGCATTATTACATAGAGCTCTTAAGAGAGTATCCAATCACATAGATACTTCTGAGGGTTCTTTTTTATTTGATGCCATAGCACCATGTGTGGCTGAACTTTATGAAGCCTATTTGTACATAGATGAGCTTGAAAAACGGGTGTTTGCAGATACAGCCTATGGTGAATATCTGGAAAGGCGAGCAGCCGAAAGAGGTATTTATAGAAGGCCAGCAACTTATGCTATTAGAAAAGCCTATTCTAATGTGGATGTACCCATTGGTTCACGCTGGGCAAAAGAAGAATTGGTGTATACAGTCACCGAGAAGGTGCAAGAGGGTGTATTTCTCACCAAGGCGAACCAAACTGGTGTAATAGGCAATAGATATAGTGGTGAGTTAGTGAATATGGACTTCATAGAGAACCTAACGAGTGCAACTTTAGGAGAAGTGGTGATTGCTGGTGAAGATGAGGAGGAAGATGAATCACTGAGGTTAAGGTATTTTAGTAGTTTTGAAAAAGAAGCCTTTGGAGGGAATAAACGTGATTATGAAGAGAAGATTGGAAATATAGAAGGGGTAGGTGTGGTTAAAGTTTATCCCACATGGAATGGTGGAGGAACAGTTAAGGTAAGGCTACTTAATTCGGAACATAATGTACCTTCAGCTGAATTAGTACAAATGGTACAGGAGTTAGTTGATCCAATAGAAACAAGTGGAGAAGGATTAGGTATAGCACCAATAGGGCATAAGGTTACAGTAGAAGGTGCAGAAGAAGTGGAACTACAGATAACCACACAACTTACCTTTAAAGGGACTTCATGGGAAAACGTCAGACAAGATGTTGAGGCTGTGGTAGAAAGGTATTTTAGAGAGTTAAGGAGTAAATGGTCAGGTGATGATGTGGTAGTAAGAATAAGTCAAATTGAAGCCAGGTTATTAGAGATAGAAGGCATTATAGATGTACAAGGAACTAAGCTAAATGGAAGCAGTACTAACCTTTATTTAACTGATGAACAGGTTCCTGTACTTGTAGGTGTGACTAATGAAACTGAATAAGCCTGACTTTGTAAGTAACATTAGAGAAATTCAAGAGCTAGATAAAGCCCTAACACCTGAGCTAGATGAACTTAACCACACTATCCAACAAATCCAACAGAATCAATTTATAGAGACAGCCAATCACCAAGGGTTAAGTTACTATGAAAGAATGCTTAAAATAAAGCCTGATAAAGATATGGAAGTTAGAAGGTTTAATATTCTAGCTAAGTTCAACTCTACAATACCTTTTACAATGAGATGGTTACAAAATACCCTAAATAGTACCATTGGAAAGGGAAGTTACCTACTTGATCTCAACCACGCTAACTACACTTTAACAATCAGCATTATGAAACACAAAGAGTATCTTATAACCCATTTAAGACAAGAGGTGGAGGATAAACTTCCAGCTCATTTAATTTTAGTCATAAATGTATTAAGTCCTATCAATCTATCACATTATGTGGGGGCATATATCCAAACAAGTGACATAATAGAAAATTAATGTAACCGTGCTTGTAGCAAGCACCACACAAGTTACAGCAGTTATTGATAAGAGTCTAGTCTATCTAACAGCTGAAGCTTTGAAGGAGCATGAAAGTGATAGTAAGACTCATCAGGATATTAGGGCAAGTGTGGAAGAAATTCAAAGGCAAGTAGAGGGACTAGATGTATCTTGGGAGGGGATTCAGAATAAACCTACAGAGTTTCAGCCTATTGACCACACCCATACAAAAGCACAGATAACCGACTTTCCTTCTTCATTTCCAGCTAATGGAGGTAATGCAGATACTGTAGGTGGAAAACAGTTTAATTGGTCTTTTGGCACTAAAGCACCCACACACCTATGGGGTTCAGAAGGTTCTAGTACAGAGCAATATGTTTATCAGCCTAGTCAAGTGAGTGTAGGTCATGCAGTGAACTCAGATAAAATAGGTCATGTAGCAGCGCAAAATATAGCTATTTATCTTGGTTCAAATCCAAGTACATCTATTGTTAATAATCCAGCACATCATCAAAACTATGATTGCTGGGTACATAGTACACAAGCTACAGCTCTAGGGTTGCCTGATGCAGGAAATTGGCATTTGAGTTACAAGAAACACCTGAATGTAGATGGATATGGGACTCAAATTGCAATGCCATATGGAAGAAATGAAATGTATACGAGGTCTTCGTCAGGTAAGGCGTGGACAAGATGGGAGAGATTAGGAGGAATGGGCATGCAAATAAGAGCAAGTGGAAGTTGATTGTGACTGGATAACTTACAAGGACATCATATTAAGTCATTTAGGGAGTATCCTGAGTTGAGGTTAGATGAAGAGAATGTGGCTGTACTCTGCCAGACCTGTAATTTACAGGTCGGAGGCAGTAGTATTAAGGATTGGTAATGAGTTAATTATTATGTAGCTCTAGTATTTTTAAAGTGATTTTAGCTGATTGTTGGGATGTGATAGCTTCGAATTCTTCATAGGTGGATTCTGCTGCATCATCAGCAAAATCTGAAATACTTCGGATAACAACAAATGGCACTTGATTAAGATATGCTACATGCCCAATAGCTGCACCTTCCATTTCAACGCAATAAGGTGAAAATTCATCCATAATTTTCTCTTTAGCAGATTGAGAAGAAATAAAATTATCACCTGTAGCTATGCGACCTACATAGTAATTTTGGGTATCAGGAAGAGTTGCTTCACATGCTTTCTTAGATAGTGAAATAAGTTCTTCAGAAGCTTGAAAAGTTTCTTGATGAGGATAACAAGTTTGCATTTGAATTTTTCTTACATCAAAATAGGTTACATCACTAGATATTACGATATCTTTCAATTTTAATTGATTAAATATTCCTCCAGCTATTCCTGTATTAATAATGTAATCTACATTAAAATTAGAAATAAGTAGCTGTGTACAACATGCAGCATTTACTTTACCTATGCTACAAGTAGTTAAAATGACTGGGACATTATTAATTGCCCCAACATAGAAGGGAAAACCACAGATTTTTAATTCTTTTTCAAGTATCATATTTTCTTGTAAAAGTTTCATCTCAATAGACATTGCAGAGATTATACCAACTCTTTTCATGATAAATTCCTCCCAATAGATATTTGTGGAATTATATCATACAAATAAAATAATGTAAAATATTAAAAATAATACAGTGTGTTTTGTCAAACTTGTAATTTGCAGATTGGGGATAGTAGTATGGTGGATTGGTAAATCACATGTGAACGAATTTCTTGACACTTCCTGTTTTGAATATGATATAATATTTAGTGAATAATTAAATGATAATATAGGGAGGTAGAAATGAAAATATTAGTTATAGGTGGAACTCGATTTTTTGGGATACATATGGTAAATAAATTATTAGAATTGGGGCATAGTGTTACAATTGCTACGAGAGGGAATGCTAAGGATAATTTTGGAGATAGAGTTTCTAGAATTATACTTGAAAGAACAAATCAAGCTAGCATGAAACAAAATTTAGAGAACAAAGAATTTGATGTAGCAATAGATAACTTGGCATATTGCTCAAATGATGTAAAATATGCACTGGAAACTATTAGATGTAAAAAATATATTATGATGTCTAGCACAGCTGTATACGAAAAACATATAAACACTATTGAAGAGGATTTTAATCCTTTAAATAAAGAATTGATTTGGTGTTCAAGGATGGACTTTTCATATGAAGAGATAAAACGCCAAGCAGAATGTGCATTATTTCAAGAATATAAAAATATAACATCAATAGCAGTAAGATATCCGTTTGTAATTGGGCAAGATGATTATACAAAACGATTACTATTCTATGTAAGAAATGTCATAAAAGAAATACCAATGTTTATTAATAATTATGATAAGCAAATGAGTTTTTTGCGTTCTGACGAAGCAGGAGAGTTTCTAGCTTATCTCATAGATAAAAACTTTGTAGGATCTATTAATGGCAGTTCAAGTGGAACTATTTCAATAAAGGAAATTATAGAATATGTGGAAAATAAAGTAGGAAAGGTAGCAATTTTGTCTAAAGATGGAGAAAAAGCGCCATATAATGATGAAGTAGAATATAGCATTAATACGGATAAGGCCATGCAATTAGGATATAAATTTTCTCACCTTAAAGATTGGATCTATTCATTAGTGGATTATTATATCGAGCAGGTAATGAAAGAACATTAAATATATATTCCACCTATTACTTGATACATAATTCAAACTTATACTCTATACTACGCGCCTCCCTCAATGCACGCAAAATGCCTAAAATGAAAAATTTTGAGGGTATGATGTGCGAAAAATAGAATAAATCTAGATATGTGAAAGAATAGAGCCTAATTGATGGTGCAAAAAATGCTATTGAAAAGGCTCTTTTTCTATGTAAAAAGGTATGAAAATAGGTAGAAAGGGCTTAGATTTGGGGCGTTTTAATATGAAAACTTATGTGATATAATGTTCTGAATAATACAAGGTGTAAGAGGTTTTGATAGAAATACAAATCAGACAGATTAGATACCCCTTAAGGTTAGGAGTAAAACTACCTAAAGTATTTTGGGGATTAGTAGAAAATCATAACCAGAGAAGGCACTTGTGTTTTATTACTCTTTATGTCTTCCATAGAAAGGATGATTATCATAATGAAGAATTTGAAAGTAATATTTATGGGTACACCTGATTTTAGTGTAAATGTACTTAATAGCTTAATTTATCATACTAATGTAATAGGGATAGTAACTAAACCAGATAAATTAGTTGGTAGAAGACAAGTATTGACAGAACCAGCTGTAAAAAAGGTGGCACTTGAAAACAATATAACAGTCATACAACCAACTAAAATAAGAGAAGAATATCAAAGTATAATCGATTTAAATCCTGATGTCATTATAACTTGTGCATATGGTCAATTTCTCCCAAAAGAGGTATTAGACTACCCTAAATATGGTTGTATCAATGTTCATGCATCACTTCTTCCAAAATTAAGGGGAGGTGCACCGATTCATAGAGCAATTATTGATGGATATACGAGTACGGGTATTACCATCATGCATATGGGTGAAAAAATGGATAATGGTGATATAATAAGTCAAAAAAGTATTGAAATAGAAAAAACTGATAATGTGGGGACGTTACATGATAAATTAAGCCTATTAGGTGCAGAACTATTAATCGAAACATTACCGAGTATTGTTAATGGACAAGCAAATAGAATCGTCCAAAATGAAGAAGAAGTAACATTTGGTTATAATATATCTAGAGAAGATGAACATATTGATTTCAATAAAACAAAAATAGAAATTTTTAACCAAATAAGAGGACTTAATCCATGGCCAGTAGCGCATGCCCTTTTAGAGGATAAGGAAATAAAAATATACGAAGCGATTATAGGTGAAGAGAACTATAATGAAAAATCAAATGGTGAAATAGTCAAATTATACAAGGATGGAATAGGCATCAAAGTATCTGATGGAGAAATTATTTTAAAAACAATAAAACCTTCAGGTAGTAAAAAAATGAGTGTAAAAGATTATTTTAACGGATTTAAAGAGAAAGACACTCTAATTGGTAAGGTATTCAGGTGATTTATGAGTAGTTCATTTTCCTATGGATAACCTAACATTGGGTACGAGTTGAGGGGGCTATTGACACTTATAATACCTATAACTGCTGAGTCTGTATGAAAATCACATATAGGCTCTTTTTTCATGTCCTAAAATACTGAAACAAGGTAACACCATGGTAAAATCAACTAAAGTGCATTAACAATAACCAGATACATAATATATAGAGTTTAGTAACTTAAAGGATAGGGCCTAATTCATAGTGTGTAAATACTGTTGAAAAGGGCTCTTTTTTGATAGGAAATGGGTAGAAAAGGTTAGATTCTTAGTATTTTAATAGGCGACATTTTATGTTATACTATTCTGAATATAACAGAGTATAGGGGGATAGTGCGGGTATAGCTGAAATCGGTATTATAGGTGGTGCAGATGGCCCAACCAGTATATTTATTGCAACATCAGTAAATTGGCCTTTGATTATTGTGATGGGAATTATTGTAGTTTTAGCTGTTGGAAGTTTTAGTGTGTGGAAGAAAAAACATAAGTAGCAAATTAGATATTTTATAAGGGGGAATTTCAAATAAAAAGATACATCTATTGGTTAATAAGTATCCTGCTAATCATAATTACTGTAAGTGCATTTTTTCTAACTGTCCTAAAAATAATGCCAGCTCTATTACTTTTAGAAATCTTTTTTTTGATGCTCATTCTTTTCATTGCGAATATGTCTTCGGGTATTACATATGGAGTGATACATAAAAATAAAGTTGGTTGTTTAGTAGGATTTGCAATATTAAATACCGCTTGTATTGCTTTGTTAATATATTATGGGATAATACTTACATTCGTTATTTTTTATACTGGGCAAGGGTAAGTTGAAAGTAACAAATAGTTATTTTGTAATTCAAATAATAAATCATATTCTTAGTAGAACACTCTATTAGGACTATTTTGTATTGTGAGTGATAGTCATAAATGGAGAAGAGAGCAGTGCGAAACAAAAATTAAGTTAAGATATAAATAGTTGGCGCAATTTACATATTGAAAGGTTAAAATATTTTTACAATATATAGGTATTAGGTTTAAAGGAGAATGGTGGTAGTTATGAAAAATATATGTAAAATAATAGTTATAAGCGTTTGTATAGTATTAATAATTATAGGTGGGAAGATAACGGTGGAAATTAATGAGCCAATTGCAACTGACTTAAGGGAAGAAACGATGTACCCTGTAGATGAGTGGACAAGTGTTAGTACGGATGATCGGTATATCAAAAGACGTATTGATATTACAAATTACCAGGGAAGTGAGGGGGCTATATGGGTGCAAGTTATAAATGAAAAGGGAGAAGTTATCGTTGAACCACAAATTGTGGATGTTGGGCATGGAAAAATTTTAACGAGAGAGTGGGATTTATCAAGTAATTCTCACATTGTACAAGTTAGGGCCGTAGAAAAAGGGGCAAAGTATAAATTGGGTATTTTACATACTCTAAATAAATCTATATTTGGTTAAGTATATAAAAAAGTTAGAATATACCCTTACTAGAAATTTCTATTAGGGGTATTTTTATTGGACTTATATAGATCTAAGTGAAGAGAGTGTAGCTGAGGGATATAAACTTATCGCAATTAAAAAGGTGCTATCACTAGCCCCCTTACTCTTTCTTATTCTTCAACTTCTTCCTTACCATTCTACCTAACAAGTAGCATACTACCGCTACCAGAACTACCAAACCAATAAGCCACACCATAATACTACTATGACCGCTTTCACGATATACATAAGTTTCTATCACTTCGCCTGTTTCATAATTTATACTATCCATTTCTACACATCCCTATTTTCATTATTCTTTATATAGATTTTAAGTGCTTTAATGATAAGGATTAAGGTATAGGCTATAAGTCCTAAAAATCCTAGAATAACAGTTAGGTTAATGAGTGAAAAAAGGATTACTATTACACTGGACATATTAGCTCCTCCCATATTGTGAATTTTTTAGAATAGTATATCATGTTCGAGTAGTAAAATACAATTACAAAGGAGTAATAATTATAAATAATCTATACACAGGACTATTAAATATCATGCAAGAACAAGGAAAGAAATATAATACACCATCTGTATGTATTGGAAAGAAAGTAAAGGTTTAGCCATTACAAATTAAAACAGGAGAGTTATTACTTGAACAAGATGACCTATTCATATCAGAGCTTTTAGTAAGCACCTAAAAAGGCAGTGTTTATATCGTATCAAGTGATGAATTAACATCAAGTACACAAACAACTTCAGGAGGAAAAGGAAATTGAAGGAACATCCTTATTGCGAAAGGTGCTGGAGTAAGTGAAAACTGATTGTTACTGACAACTTGCAATTGGAGATAGTAGTGTTGTAGATTGGTAATTTATATATTATTTCAAATATATAAAAAGGTATTTGTATGTGATATACTAAAAGGCAAAATACATATTATCAAAAGCTTGTTATATTTCTGCAGTATCTTTTAAATAAAAACATGAGAGAAGTGGATTGTAGTGGACTATATAAAATGGATAAGAAGTAAGGTTGGACATGAAACAATAATATTAAACTTTTTGGGAGCATGTATTAGTAATGAGAAGGGAGAAGTATTATTGCAAAAAAGAAGTGTGGACGAAGATTTGTGGGGATTACTAGGTGGTGCCATAGAAATTGGAGAATCAATAGAAGAAGCAGCTATTCGAGAAGTTAAAGAGGAGACAGGGCTGGACATAGTAGTGGATAATTTAATAGGAGTCTATTCCAAGTATTTTACCGAATATAAAAATGGGGGATAAGGCTCAAAGTATATTATATGTGTTTAAAGCTAGTATTATAGGAGGCGATTTAGTTATTGATAACAAAGAAACTTTTGATTTGAAATTTTTCGCTAGTGGGGAATTGCCCAATTTATTTGTTAAACAGCATGAAGATGTGTTAAATGATTACTTTATGAATAAAAGAGGTGTGTTTAAGTAGCCCCCTTATCCCTCCTACTACTTGATATATAATTCAAACTTATACTTAAAGACACGTGCCTCCCTCTGTACACATAAAATCCCTAAAATGAAAAATCGTAAGGGTTTAATATGGAGAAAATAGAATAAAATTAGATATGACAAAGGATAGAGCCTAATTGGTAATGTGGAAAACACTATTGAAAAGGGCTCTTTTTGATGTAAAAATGTATAAGGATGAGATGGAAGGTTTTTACTATGTATTAATTGGTTTAATGTTGTATAAGACAATTTATAAAAAATGAAAGTTAGGGATGATAGCGTACTGATGAAGGTATTTACAAAAGTTTATAAATGAACTATTATAGAACGTATGTTCTGTATAGTTTTAATAAGAGATATGTAAGGAGTAAAATATGAGAAATGATATTATAGAATTTTTACAAAAAGAAATTAAAGAAAGATGTGAAAGTCCTAGTAACTTTTTTGGAAAAGATAGTTATTATCACATAAAATCAGTTGTAAAGAATGCTACTATTTTAGCGAAAGAGTATGAGGCAGATGTTGAAGTGGTGATAATTGCTGCATGGTTACATGATATTGCATCTATTACAAGTTATGAGCTGTATGAGGATCATCATATCCATGGCGCTAGAATTGCAAAGGAAATATTAGAAAGAATGGACTATTCGGTTGACAAAATTGAGTTAGTGCAAAAGTGTATATTAAATCATAGGGGGAGTAAATTAGAAAATAAAAGTTCAAAAGAAGAAATTTGCGTTGCTGATGGAGACGCAGTCTCTCATTTTGATAATCTACCATCATTATTGTATTTGGCATATGTGATAAGAAAATATTCAATGGAAGAAGGGGTTCAATTTGTTTACAATAAATTAAAACGAAGTTACAATAAATTATCTTCATCAAGTAAGGCTATATATCGCTTCAAATATGAGCAGGTCATGCAGGTTTTGAATTATGATTTATAAAATTTTTTATCGTCATCTAATCTTAGAAATAGGGTTAGGTGTTTTTTTATGTTATAAAATACTTAAAATTATATAATAAATTAATAAATTATAAAAATAGTGCAAATAAGGAGGTTTGTATGGATAAGAAGAGAAAAAAAGTGTTGTTAAAAACATTTTATAAAAGTGTTACGATTAACAGCTTAATAGTCTTAGTGTGCATATTAGTATCAATAGCATCTGGCGTATTAATAAGTTCAAAAGTAAAGAACTCTAACTCAATGAGGAAGGTAAGCTCTATGCAAAATGAAAATGCTGTAAGTAAAGAAGAGATTAATCGTTTGGATAAAAATATAGTTGTATTTGGAGTAGATAAAGGAGGGACTCGTACAGATACTATAATAGTAGTAAATGTAAATAGTTTATCAAAAAAAATATCAGTTGTATCTGTTCCAAGAGATACAAAAGTTATATGAACTGAAGCGCAAAAAGAAAAAGCAAGAGAATTAGATAAGATCTATTATAATGAAGGAAAAATAACAGATATGAGTTCATTGGGGGAATAGATAATATACGGGATTTTACAATTAGTACAATAGAAGATATTTTGCAAATTAAAATTAATAATTATGTAATGGTGAATACACAAATACTAAGAAATATAGTTGATTCATTAGGTGGAGTGGAAGTTAATGTTCCAAGAAGAATGGAGTACCAAGATAAATCCCAAGGATTATACATAGATTTATATCTAGGTGTACAGATTTTAAATGGAGAACAAGCAGAAGGATTGTTTAGATGGAGACATAATAATGATTATAGTGAGCAGTATGCAAAAGGTGATGAAGGAAGGATAGAAACGCAACAATTGTTTATAACAGCGTTGTTAGATAAGTTATTAAGCCCTGGAATTATTAACAATTTAGGTAGTTTAATAAAAACTTTTTATGCAGGTATTACAACAGATTTAGGGTTATTAGAAATTCTAGATTATATCCCCTATATTGATGAAATCAAAAACTATACTATGCAGGTATATACATTACCTAGGGAAGCGCGTAAAGAAAATGGAGTCATCTTACATACCAAACTAACACTTTCCATTTCAGAAATAGGCTCTAGAACCGAAAAAATAGATACATATGAAAGCTGGAAGTGCCCATACACTTTGAATAGTATTGTGGAAGATGAAGTGATTAATAGGGAGGAAAGACTAGATATTACAATACCTACGTTTAATAGGAGAAAGAATGGCGCCTTGAAAGATAAACTCATTCTATTACTGGTATTAGGGTAATACGAAAATGATATAAAATGATACATCAAAAGTGTTAAGATAATAGTGTCTTAAATTTCATATTTAACTCCACCCTTAAATATTTTTTATTTTACATTCCTTAAGTTAACCCTCAGTAAAAATACTGAGGGTGTTGTTTTAATAAGAATAACAGGGAATACATGACATATCGCCATCAATTAATAGTGAATGGAGGTGTGGAATAACAGAATCAAAGAGAAGTAGATTATACTCATTACATTCGAAGCTATGTGTAGAATGTGGATATAAGAACTTGATAACAGGTGAGTTTTCATATGATTGAGAAGTATCGCGTGAAATTTTATTATCTTCAAGAACGGAATAGGGCTTAAAGAAAACTATGATGTGATTTGGAGTAGCACCGATACCAAAACAAATGATATTTTTATTATTTAGCGTAATAGATAAGAAATAAGGCAAAGGATAGATGTCTCTTTTAACTAAGGTGGTAATCAAATCAATAACTTCATCAATTGCTACCAGTTCAATATCTTTATCCAAATAGGCTATTTTATACATATTAAGGCCTCCTATACATTTTTAGATTAGTATACAACAGTTTATAATAGAAAGTAATATATAATGTTCTTATACAGGGAGCGTGATTATATGAATATATTGAGATGGAGAAAATAGCATTATTTCTATTGTACTTTGGACTAGGCTTTATAGCTTCTACTTTTATATTTATCTATGAGTCTAAAGAAAGTGTAGTAGTGTCTCAATTCTTTATAGGAATAGGTTTAATGGTGATATCAGTATTAATAAGTTTTATATGCTGGAGATGTCCATACTGTGGAAAATCTTTTGGAGTTAGGCATGGAAGAATGGAGGCTATTGCACATTGCCCATTTTGTGGTGAGAATCTTAGATAACTTTGTAAAATGGAAAGATAGTAGTATGGATGTCGAAATAAATCGAATTCTTTGTGTTGAGAGATATAATTGAACAAGCATATAATTAAAATAGCAAATAACATTTAGTTACTTGATCAATCTAAAGCGATTAAAAAGGAGTAGATACATTGAAAATCATATTAGGTGCAGGGAAAACAGCATTTGAGGGTTGGGTAAGTACACAAGAAGAAGACTTAGATATACTAGACAGACAAGACTTTGAAAAACAATTTCAAGAAAATAGTATAGAGGCAATGCTTGCTGAGCATGTATGGGAGCATATGACAAAAGAAGAAGGAATTGTAGCAGCAAAACATTGCTATGATTTTTTGAAGGCCGGTGGATACATAAGGGTGGCTGTTCCTGATTCTAATTTTAGAAATGAGTGGTATCAAAATATGATTAAAGTGGGTGGTCCTGGTCCTATAGATCATCCAGCATATACTCATAAAATTGTGTATGATTATAAAAATTTAGTAGATGTATTCGAAAAAGCTGGATTTGAAGTAGAACTATTAGAGTACTGTGATGAATCAGGAAAATTTCATTATAAATATTGGAATGAACAAGATGGAAAAATTGGTAGGTCGTTTCGTTTTGATACACGAAATAGTTTAGAAAATTTAGGAATGGTATCTCTTATAATTGATGCTAAGAAACCTCTAATAATTCAAGGCTAAAATTAGTTCTCACGGAAACTATTATGGTAGAGAAGGCATAGGTGGATTAATTGAATATGCAAAGGAACAAGGATATACAAAGCTAATTTATCCTGTTGATAAGAAAAACATTGCAAATTGATAATTAGCAATAAATTGGTAATTACTCCTGATGGCATAACACTTGATGAGGAAGTATACAAGATTAATCTTTAATAAAACGAATGAGCAAAACACGAAGTTAATAGCGTAGTACTACCCAATAAAATAGTTGTTTTATTAAATGAGAACAAATAACAAGTCTATATAAATATTACATATAGGCTCTTTTTTCATCTCCTAAAATAGAGAAAGAAGTTGACAGTATGGCAAGATCCACTAAAAGTATTACAACAAGAACTGGACATATGAGTAAGACTGATATTGATAAGAGGATAAAGTATGAAGCAAAGATGTAACAGGGATAAGCGCAATGGAAAGGAGAGTAATGAAGAAATAGAGAAACAAAGAAGTTTAGTAGCTACTAAGGTGTGGTTATTAAAGAATGCATTAGTTTATTAATGGTTATATAATAAAGATTAGATATATAGACTAATTAATAAATATTTTATGGATAGGAATATAAAGAAGGTAAAAAGTGAAAAGGACAATAGTGTCGGTTGTTGTATTTCTTATCAATTGGAATATGATTTATCGATTATCTCTATGGATATGTGATAAGTTTCCTTATGGTTGGGCTGACTTAGTAGGTTTTGTTTTAATGCTAATAGGATTTGCTATAAGTTTAGTCTTGACAAAGAAAGTAACCGATTATTTATTAGGGGCTGAATGATAAGTCTATATAAAACCATACTCATTACAAAAAGAATTAACCAACGATTACTATACATCCACAAGGTGTACTTTTTTAGACTTAAAATTAAGCTAGAAAGGATACTTAAATGAAATTATTACTAGAAAAAAGAGCCTTCTCAAAAGATGAGCTCGATAAAATTAATGGCTATACAGATGAAGTGAATTAGATTGATACTACAATTCAAACACAAGAAGAAGCTAGAGCATTGATGATCGTAGTGAAAGATCCATCAACAAATGATAAGCAAAATCAAACATCACTATTAGATGAACTACGAGCTTTACAAACTGATTCGAATAAAGAAATTGGTACAAGAGAGGTAACAGAAAGTACTTAAAGATACTAGCTACAATGTGTAAAGTGAGTTAATGTGTCAGTTAGCTGAATCATATGAATTAACTTTGGATGAGCTAATTGTAAAAGGAAATGAAGCGTATAAGGTGAATGGGCTTAATGATTTTAGCGTGGATGATGGTGTTAAGAGGCTTTAGATCATCTTTAACACCTTGTGTCATCACTCCAACACAGGGGGAGCATTATAAATATCTTATTGCAACAGTTCGGATGAGCTTAACGCATGACTAGGTTATTTTAAGATTAGTACATTAATTAGTAATAAGCTTAGAAAGTAGGTGATATAATCCGATTTGATGCAGGGAAACTAAATAAACGAATAACATTTATAGCCTACACAGAAACGACTAACTCTATAGGACAAACAATTCTACAAGATCATATTGTAAAGCAAGTGTGGGCTAATATTATGCCAATACAAGGATTTGAACAAACCTTAGAAGAACGATTAGGGCATGAAATTGGAACCCAGGATGTTGCTAGTGCTAGAAGGAATATTGGATGCAATTGAGGATATTGTGTTGAATGTAAGTATTTAAATTGAGGTGTAAATAAAAGATTAATTTGTTATAATATACTAAATTGTAGATTGCAAAGGAGAAATTATGAAAACTGTATCAGTATTAGGAATGTGGCATGAGGAACATGAAAATAACAGTTATTTAAATCAATATTATTCGCTTAAGGAAATTGAAAAAATCATTATAAATTATCAGCCAGATGTTATTTTAGCGGAACTATGGCCAAACTGGAAAGAAAAATATTTCTCTTATTGTGAATTGCCAGATTTTAAATTAGAATATAAAAAGTGTATTTGCCCTTTAGTAGAAAAGTTAGGAATAGATATCATACCTATTGATTATGGTAGCCTCTTATATGCTAAAGAATTTAGATATTATGAGCAGACAAAGAAGGATTTAGTAGAATTTGGAGATATGAAATATAAATTATATTACAAAGTGGATAATGTAATATTTAATGCTATTCCAGAAGTTTTTAAAAGTGCAAAGGAAATAAATAGTGAAGCTTCAAATGATCTTTTTCAATCCTTAATGGATATAGATTCTCTGTGGTTTTTTAAAGATAATCCAGAAAAAGATTTTTGGGAAAGACATAATCAGGAGAACTTTAAGCATATAGAATCTATTTTAAATCAAAGTAACTATAAAAGGATATTAATAACATTTGGTATGCAGCATAAGTATTGGTTCGAAAGAGAGCTTAAGAAGAAACAAGAAATTCAATTTCAAAGTATAGTTAATTATTGTGAATAAATTAGAGGATCCGGTAAAATATCCGGTTTCTTTTAGTTCTCCAAAGTAATAGAAAGGAACAACATGTATAAATACAACGCACAACAAGTAATGAATGGAGCTTGGGGCGAGGTGTGGATAGATGGTGACTATATGGCAGAAGTCACAGCCTTTGAAGCCAAAGTTTCACTGGGCAAAACAAATAGCAATATGATCAGAAGATTAGCAAAAGCGCAGAAGATAACTGGTTTTTCGTGTAGTGGTTCACTTACGATGAATAAGGTATCTTCTTTTTTAAAGTCTATTGATGAGAATGAGTTTAAATCTGGAATTATAAAGGACTCAGAAGTAGCAGTAACATATAAAGGCTTGTCGTCTTCTTATAAAATGCAAGATGGTAAAAAAATCAAAGCTTTTGATGCACTAGAAATTGAAATTGTAGAAGTTTTAAGCGAAGAGATACTACTCTTCGATGATACAAAAATTGAAGTTTGGGAATGTGTATTTAATACTGAGTATAGATTACAAGACGGAACGGAACTTTAGATGTTCGGGGGACTTCAGGTCCTAACCATGTCCAAGTTACGGGAATTGAAACCTTTAATGATTTAACTCAAGAAGCCACAAAAAATGTACTACACTACTATGAAAAACAAGGAATTTTATACGATGTACAGGCCGAACTAATAAGAGCATATGATGTATATAGCAAACTTGAGGATAAGAGTGATTTTTCTGCTTATTTTTTAGAACAAAGCATAGTTCCCATAGCATTAAATGAAAGTATTATGTACTTCTTAACCTCTGTAAACCTTCCAAAAAATCATAATACTGGTTATGAATACCGTATAGGTACAGCTTTTGACCGTGAAACTGGAGAAATCATAGATAATTTAGAACTATTTTCTTGCTCTAAAGATGAAGTCATCGAAAAAATACTAGATATTGCAGATATAGATGATATTACTTTAAGAAAAGAAATGACAGCAGCATTTAAAGCAGAGTGTATCATTGTTTTTCCAGATCATATTGAAATTCATTTTGCAGACGGAACTTTACCGAGCCAAGAACACAGCTATTCTATCGGACTTGACTATAATGATGCTCTTATATCAATCCTACATGATTGGGCAATTCCACAAGATAGATGCTAATAAAAACAATAGTTATTTCTAATCTCGAACAACCCTAATACCTTTAGCAGAAAATCTGTTAGGAGTCTTTTTATTGTGAATGAAGTCATCATTGGAGTAAAGGGCAATATAGAACGAATATATATGTAGGAGTTGCGTGAATATAACAAATTACTTATACTAAGATATATAAGAGAGCATAGGTGACAAAGTGAATATTTTATAGGTCTATAAAGTAGAGTTTGAAAGGAGGTAAGAAAATGATTATCAGAAAGTATGAACAAACAGATTGTAAATATTTAACAGAATTATTTTATGATACTGTTCATTCAGTTAATGCAAGAGATTATACAGAGGAACAATTGAATGTATGGGCAACAGGCAGTGTGAATTTAAAAGAATGGAACAAGTCCTTATTAGAACATTTTACAGTTGTTGCAGTTGAAGATAATATTATAGTCGGATTTGGAGATATAGATAAGATGGGATATTTAGATCGACTATATGTTCATAAAGATTACCAGAACAGAGGGATTGCAACTGCAATTTGTAATGAATTGGAGCATGCAGCTAATAAAGTCAAAATTACCACATACGCTTCTATCACGGCAAAATCTTTCTTTGCAAAAAGAGGATATAAAGTTATTAAGGAACAGCATGTAGAGAGAAAAGGCATTTTATTGACAAATTATCTTATGGAGAAATAAAACAATGATTATTTTAATTATGGGTGCTTCTCATACAGGGAAAACTGTATTGGCACAAAAAATATTAGAAAAATACAAAATCACGTACCTATCTATTGACCACTTAAAAATGGGACTTATTAGAAGTGGTAATACCCAATTAACACCAGAGGATGACGAAGAACTTGTGTCTTATCTATGGCCTATTGCTAAAGAAATTATCAAAACAGCAATTGAAAATCAACAAAACCTTGTGGTCGAAGGCGTGTATATTCCTTTCGACTGGAAAAATGATTTTGATAATAAGTATCTAAAAGAGATTCAGTCTTATTGTCTCGTTATGACTAAGGAGTATATTGAAAAGCATTTTTCAGCTATCAAAAAATATGCGAATACTATTGAAAGTCGACTTGATGATTCATACTGTACAATAGAATCAATGATTGAAGAAAATGTGGAAAATTTGCAGATGTGTAAAAAGTATAACTGTAATTATATTTTAATAGAGGATGAATATAAAGTGGATATTGATTTGTAAAAGTTCCACTTTATCGAGTAGCCTATCAGTTATAGTCTTAAACTCAACAAATGAATAGTTATTTCATAAATCAAATAATAAACGATGCTCTTAGTAAAAACTTTACTAGGAGTATTTTTTAGGCTAAGAAAGGAGATTATACTCATAAATACTCCCTACATAGGAATACTAAATCATACAAGAACAAGGAAAGAAATAGAATACATGAACTGTATGATTAGAAAGGCAAAGAAACCCTAAAAGTGTGGATATACAAAATATTACTCTGAAAACATGATGAAATATAGAAGAGAAATCGAAGAAAATCCATAAGTCTATAAAGCATCTGCTAAGCAGTAGATCCTATTATTTTACGCTAAAACGATTAGATAAATCTATTTTAATATCAGAATTTGTTAAAAAAGCTTATAAAGTTTATTCTATGAATGGTCAAGTAATTCACCAGCCTATTCAACAAACCAATTCTTTTAGGGGGATTCGTACATTGGGCACATGATTAGGAGTGAATAGAAATCTATATGGATAATGTATATAGGAGTATGGCAAACTAGTCTCTAATAATAAGAGTAGAACTAAAGAAGGATTGAGCTAAATGAGTAAAAATGTAAGACGTGGTTTTGTAGTGAAAGATGAAATAGAATTTGGAAACCGATGGGTAGATACATTAGAACAGGCAAGTGAAGAGTTATGTTATCTCGTGAATAGAAATTATCCTATTAAATCGGCCTCGACTTTTATAGGAAATCATTATTTATTATCTGAGCGTCAGCGTCTAGCACTTGTTAGAATGACTTCGGCATCTTGGCAGCTACAAAAACGAAAAGAAAAGGAGCTTTCATCTAATCTACTTCCATCTTGTCTGCATATAGATGGCTTTAATACAATCATTACATTAGAAGTTGCTTTATCTAGGTCCCTCCTCATAAAAGGAATGGATGGTACACTAAGAGATTTAGCAGGCTTACGGGGGACATATGGCATTATTACTCAAACAGAAGAAGCTATTAAACTTATATTACAGACTCTCAGAAAGCTACACGTAAAAGAAGCGAAGATTTATTTAGACCAGCCTGTATCTAATTCAGGGCGGTTAAAAGTGCTTATTATGGAGCTTGCCAAGTCTTATCCTACACAAATCACAGTATCCGTACTGAGTGAGGTAGATAGGGTATTAGAGCAATTACCTGGTGTTGTTTCAAGTGATGCGATTATACTAGATAAATGTATGAGCTGGTTTAATTTAAATCAACATATTATAGAACAGTATATACCAAAAGCATGGATTTTTACCCTCTAGTCCTATTTTCCTTAAACCTGTGCTATACTTAGAAGAGGTACTAATCTAAAAGTATCCCACAGCAAGGAGCTTTATAAACATGAATTTATATGATCAATTACGAACACTCCAAGTTATGGACAATGCATTTACAGAGTGGACAGACTATAGAAAAGATCTAACAGATTATATTCTTACCCATACTTTGTCAAATCAAAGTCTAGCTATTTGGGGGGCAGGAAGATGCAATGACTTAGACCTTGAAAGGTTAAGCAGTCACTTTCAATCTATTACTTTATTAGACCAAGATGAAAACGCTATGCAGGCTGCTATCTATCGCTATAACTTGGGTGATTCTAAAAATATTCATACAAGAGTTATAGATTTTGTGGGCATAACGGATGAAGATTATAGACAATATGCTGCTTATTTAGTAGATGAAGTGAGGAAAAAGGGGATTCACATAAAGTATAACTGCTTAGTAGAAGTGGTATTAGAAGTACTTGAGCATCTTTATCAAAAGATAATCTATCATGCCATTCCTATAGAAAAGAATAGTTTTGATTACGCCATTGTAATAGGTGTTCATAGCCAACTTATCTCTATGCTGGAATGGATTTGGAGTATCATTTTACAAACCATTCAGCAAGAAGAGTATGAAGTACGTCATGCTATTGGCATGATGAATGATGGCGTAGTAGAAAAGTTTAACCAAACAGTTTTAAATACTACGAAAAAAAATGTGATTATGGGGTATGAATTAGGTCGATTAGATAGAGCAGGCGTTGTTCAAGGTGCTCACCAGGCTATGGAAGATATTAAAAAAAGGGCCTGCAAAGAAGAAATTGAAATTACAAACACTGTAATACTAGAATGGCCATTCAATTTAAAAGAAGGAATAGCCTATAAAGTAAAACTTCAAAAAATATATCCTTTTTGTTATACTAAAAGTAGAAATCCTTAAGGAGAATGAGAGGATGCTATGACGGTTAAAGAATTAGATAAAATTGCGAAAAAAGGTTTAGAAATGCCTAAAGGGCTTGCTTCCTATGAACAGTCCTATTATATTGCCTCTAGAGGATTATATATGCAATATGCAAAAGGTGAGATAACTGTAGCACAGGCTAGGGAAGAGAAAAAAGAAGTACTCAAGGCCTATGAAGAAGGAAAATGGGAATGGAATTACTTTATGCAGCTCCATAGTGTGTTAGAACAACTTAAGACACTCAAAGAGGAAGGTTTTAATAGTGTGCTTGAGTTTGAGATTTTAGAAACAATAAATGCGCTTCTGCATAAAGAAGCATAGTAAAAAAGCTAGGCATATGTCTAGCTTTTTTATATATTCATTCATGGTCTATCTGAAACTACTTGAAAATCCTAATGCAATGTGTAACAATAAAAAAGTCAATTTATTAAACTAAATATATGCAAAGGAGTCTTTATGGCTAAAAAGAATGAAATTATCGACGGTCTAATTGAAAAAGTAAAATTTCCTAACAAAGGAATTATGTATATAGAAGAAGAGCGTATTCCTGTTCTAGTACCTGATACATTTCCAGGTCAGAAAGTACGTGTAAGATTACAACGTAAAAGAAAAGGAACATGGGAGGGACGTGCTCTAGAGCATCTTGAAAACCCTGCTCATTTTGTAAAACCTTCATGTGAATATTTTGGTCTATGTGGTGGCTGTGCTATGCAGCATTTAAGCTATGAAAATCAGCTTGAACATAAACATGAACAAGTTCAAACACTTCTTCAAAATGCTGGTGTTACAGGATATGAAGATATGGGGATTTTAGGTAGTCCATCTGAATGGGCTTACCGTAACAAAATGGAATTCTCCTTTGGAGATGCCTGCAAAGACGGCCCAATGACACTAGGTATGCACCGCAAAAATAGTACATTTGATATTATTACAGTAGATGGCTGCAAAATTGTAGATGAAGACTTTAATATGATTTTAAGATTTGTATTACGCTATGCACAGTCTTTCAATCTACCATTCTATAAAAAGAAAATCCATGAAGGCTTTTTACGCTACCTTATTGTAAGACGTTCTGAAACAACAGGAGACCTTCTGATTAATATCGTTACAACGACACAAAGAGACTTTGACTTTACAGAGCTTGCTAACTACCTTGTAGACTTAGGAACAAAAGGCAAAATTACAGGGATTCTTCATACGTATTCTGATACACTTGCAGATGCTGTTAAACCAGACTCTACGAGAGTACTTTATGGTAAAGATGCCTTTACAGAAACAATTTTAGGACTTCAATTCAATATTTCTCCTTACTCATTCTTCCAAACTAATACAAAAGGTGCAGAACTTCTTTATAAGACAGCACTTGATATGCCACAAGATATCACAAGTAAAGTAGTATTTGACCTTTACTCAGGTACAGGTACCATTGCACAAATTATGGCAACCAAAGCAAAAGAAGTATACGGTATTGAAATTGTAGAAGAAGCAGTAGAAAAAGCTAAAGAAAATGCTAAACTTAATCATCTTACAAACTGCCACTTTGTAGCAGGAGATGTTCTTAAAGAGGTAGAAAACTTCCACGTGAAACCAGAACTTATCGTACTTGATCCACCACGTGAAGGAATTCATCCAAAAGCAATAGATAAAATTATTGGTTTTGATGCTAAAGAACTTCTTTACATTTCATGTAAACCAACAAGCCTTGCAAGAGACCTTCCAGTATTCGAACAATCTGGTTATAAAGTAGAGAAAGTATGCTGCGTAGATATGTTCCCTCATACGCATCATGTGGAAACCATTGCTTATTTGGTTAAAGAAAACTAGTATTTTCAATGGTTTTATAGACTTAAGATTGGATTAAAAGAATAGATGGACAAATTTTGGACAAATTCTAATTAAATAATTCCTCAAAGAAGTTGCATCAATACTTGTTGCAACTTCTTTTGTTAATATACCATTTTCAAAGTCAATATCATCGATAGTCAAAGCTCTCATCTCACCCTTTCTAAGTCCACAACCAATAGCTAAATAAAAAGCAGCTTTATGCAATAAATTAGTTTTAGTTGAATAGTGTTGTAATAGAGTTTTAATTTCCTCGAGAGATAATAATCTCACATGATTAGTTTTAGGCTCTTTTGAAAGTTCTATATGGATATATTTTAAGAAATCTATACAGAGTATCCAAAAGGATAGCAAATAGGAAAAGGCTATACAAGTTCTTGTAGAAACTAATATTATAAGTCCAGTAGCAGGGCAGTTAGATAAGAGGAATATGAATAATGTACCATCTTTAATGAAGAAGATGGATAAGTATGTAGAAGATAGGTTTTAATGGGCTTATGCTTATTTTTTTATGCTAAAATACTGACTTAATTAGAAATATATGATAAATTTAGAGTAAGAAAAAAATAGATATGTTTGACTGAAATTATTGTTAGTATGCGAGGGGGAAGACAAATGCCATTCGTTAAAATAGATGAAAAAAATATTTATTATGAAGAATATGGCAAACATAATAAGAATACAATAGTTTATTTTCATGGTGGACCTGGTGAGAGCTGTCTTAGTTATACACACCAAGCTAAAGTTCTAGGGAAGAACTATCATGTTATTAGTTTTGACCAATATGGGGTTTTAAGGTCAGATGCTATCCCAGAAAATCAAGTGTTTGGAGTTAAAGACCATGCTCAATTGATTGAAAAAATGAGGAAAAAATTAGGAATTAATTCATGGACAGTGCTAGGACATTCATATGGAGGAATGCTTGCCTCTCACTATGTTCATACATATTCTAAGCATGTGGATTCTGTAATTTATGACTGTCCTACATGGAATATAGCTCTTACATCTAAAACAGTTGCATCTTTTTTATTACCGTATTTTGAAAAGGTTGGGTGCGAAAAGGGCATGAATATTTGTAATGATATCTTAAATGAAGAAATTACCAGTAAAGATGCATTTGATAAAGCAATAATGTTATCGAGAATGATGCAAGAAGATGAGGGGATAAGAATATATAGTCATGTAATTGATCCGCATGACTACCAACAATATAACATGAAATATATACCTCAAATCAATACTGATGCCACTAATTTGGGGAAGTTTGTAGTACATACACAAAAACTTATGGAACAGGGAGATTTCTATAACGACTATCTTCCAAATTTAAAAGATATAAAGGTACCATCATTATTGTTAGTTGGAAAATATGACTTAACTTGTGGTAAAGACCAACAGGATTACTTTTGTAAGTATTCAAACAACGGATATATTGTCGAATTTCAAAATAGTGCACATTTATCATGGATTCAAGAACCCCAAGCCTATACGAAAGCAATTATCGATTTTTTAGATACAAAGATATAATGATTTCTATGTAACCCTATCTCGAATTAAGTATGATACAAAATGAGCAAACATAATACGAAATAAGCACCTTAGGATTTATTAGACTCATTGCAAATACAGTCTTGTATGGAACAAACAGTTATTTAACAAGTCAATAAAAATATCTTCTGGACTAGAACTTCGGTTTTAGCCTTCTTTTTTGCATGAAAAAAGAAGTAGACTGGGGAATCTACTTCTTAAGCCAAAGGAGCCCTATAAATTTAGGGGAGTTGTAGGGCTCATTCATAAATATTACCGCAACGGACAAGTAATATTTATGAATATATAATAAATAACAAAAACAAAAAAGTCAATATTTATAAAATTATAATAAAAAATCATAGTTAATTTGAGACATTATATAGATATAAGTCTAATAAAGTGATATAATGTTTAATGTTGGGGATTAATCTAGTATCTTTTTTATTTTTGAATAGAATATATTTCATAAAGATTAGTTTTTACTCAGATAATAATTTTTATAGGTAAATATTATAAGATTTAGAAGAGATGTTTTCACTAGCGAAGATTATCATATTAACCTTAAGAGGTATATTGATGAAGGATAATATTTCAGTTTATTAAAGGTTTGTTGAAACATAACCATAAGTTAAACAAATAGTTATTTCGAGGTAGGTTTTATGAACCTATCTCATATTTTTTATCCAAATACTGATTTTGTAAAAAAAATATGATAAAGTTAGAGTGAAAAATATTTTATAGAATAATAGTTTATGGCGGTGAGATAGTAAAAAAGATTATAAAAGGAATAATATGATTATGTTTAAGAGGTATTTTAGGATGGAATATGTATTCTCTACATAGCCTTAAAGAACGAAGTAAAAAGCAAGAGCCTATAGGTCTGAAAGAAGAAAGATAATGAAAAACGAGAAATATCATTTTTTAGGTATGATTGTAGCTTAATATTACTTTTTGTTTAAAGAACGATTAGAAATTTAACGTACTAAAATAGGTTTATATTTGAAAAAGGAGGTATGAGATGGAAAATAGAAAAATAGCAAATAAGTATGTACCAGAAGTAACAAGTAATCTTAGAAAAAACTTTGTAAGAATGCCGGAAGAAATAGCAGAGTGTAGTGGTATTCGTATATTTGGTAAGCGCATAAAGTCATTTATCTTTACAACAGATGTTGCTATCATAAAAAATACAAATGCAGATGCGGTTATAGCAGTTTATCCTTTTACACCACATCCAGCTATTACTCAAGCTATTTTGTCTGTTTCAGATATACCTGTTATATGTGGAGTAGGTGGCGGGCTTACACATGGTATTCGCTCTGCTAATATTGCACTACATGCCGAATTTCAAGGAGCTATAGGTGTGGTATTGAATGCCCCAACTCCTAATGAAACAATTACATACGTAAAGGAACATGTAGATATTCCCGTTATCATAACAGTCGTGAGTGAATTAACGGATATAGGAGAGAAGCTTAAATCAGGTGCAGATATTATTAATGTAAGTGGAGGAGCAAACACTGTTCGTATAGTAGAAAAAATACGAAGAGCATATCCGGATATTCCTATCATTGCTACAGGTGGTCCGAATAAGGAAAGTATCTTACAAACTATTAGAGCTGGAGCAAATTGTATTACATATACGCCACCTACAAACTGCGAATTATTTAAAGAAAAAATGAAATTATACAGAGAAATTGAAAATAGTAAGTATTATAGAGGGTGTGAAAACAAGAATTAGATAATACCAAGCCTTAGAGCAAGTATGCTTTAGGGCTTTTTGTTATAGGTATCAGGAAATATATTTGATATATTCCCTAAAGAGAGGAAGAAACACAGCTAAAAAATAATTATAGATATTGTAGACTTTATAGTTAATACAGTTCAATAGAATAGTTATTAAAAAAGTAAATACAAATATTATTTTAGAGTAGGTAGAATATCTACTCTTTTTTAGTGACTAAAAGTGCTGTATTTTGCATTTATTTTTGTAATTTAATCACAATGTTGTCCTACATACATAATATATAAGTGTAGTATCGTTTTTAAAAAAGGAGGTATCTATTAGGAAACGTAATAGTTGCAGAAGATAAATATAAATTTTTAGTACTTATAAAAAGTAGTAAATAGACTGTTAAATAGAATTGATTGTAGAAAGGTGGAGAGAGTTGTATGAGTATGAATCCCTTTTTAGAGAAGCCCATGAATCTAAACTGTTCATTTAAGGATTGGAGGAGTATTTATCCTAAACCTTATAATAAATATGAAGTAGATCCTTATACCAAGACACGTATTATACTTATGAATGGAACAGAATTTGAAGCAAATTGGTTTTCTCATCAATTTTCTAGGCATTGCCCCAATAATGATTTAAGACGTGAAATTGCCCTAACAAGAAGAATAGAGCAGCAACAGCAAAAGGTAATTAGTGTTTTAAAGCCAGCAAATGAAAGTATTCTTGAACATACAATTAGTTATGAGCAGCTAGCTGTTGATTTAACAGCAATATTAGCACAAAGAGAGCCAGATTGTTATGTAAAAGCAGCTCTTGATTTTGCATTATTAGAAGACTTTGATCACCTCTATCGTTACTCTGATTTATTAGAGATGGAATATGGGACAAAATCGGAGTATTTAGTTGGGCATTATACAGAGATTATGCCAGGTAGACCAACTATATCTGAACATCGTTATCCTATAGATAATATTAGAAGGTTCGTAAATTTCGATACAGCAGATCCTATTACTAAACTTAATATATCTATTATTACAGCAGCTGAACAACAAACTATGAATTATTATATGAATATAGCAGGTTTCTATTGTTCTGATCTTGGAAGACAGCTTTATCAAGAAATTGGCTTAATTGAAGAACAGCATGTAAGCCAGTATGAGAGCTTAAAAGATACACGATTAACTTGGCTTGAGGACTTATTATTACATGAGTATACAGAGTGTTATTTATATTACTCTTGTTATGAAGATGAAACAGACTGCTACATTAAAAAGATTTGGGAAGAACATTTAGAACAAGAAATTGCTCATCTCCATAAAGCAGCACAACTTCTTGAACGATTTGAAGGAAAGTGTTGGCAAGAAGTTATTCCAAATGGATATTTCCCTGAACTTCTAAGATTAGGACCTAATAAGGAATATATAAGGGATGTCATTAGAAACACAGTGTATCTAACATCGGTAAAAGAGGACTATGCAGAGCCTTGTGAACTTTCTAGTGATGCACCATTCTTTAAATTCCAAGAAGCTTTAAATCATGATGTATGCAGTGTACCTAGCCATAAAACAATTGAAAAGATAATTGATGAGAATGGAGAAGATTATCGTTTTGAAGTAGCACCTCATCCAATTAAAGAACTAAGAAATAGAACATGTGATAATGTATGTGTTGGAGTAGTATAAAGAAGTATGTGAATGAATAACAGTTTGCGTTCCAGCCAAATAGCATTCATACGAATGTTCTGAAGCGCAGTCTTACTTTTTAATTGCCAATAAGGGCTAGGAATATCTTTACAGTTTAATAAAGATATTTCTAGCCTTTAGGTTTATAATATTTTATTGGAGTGGATTTAAATTTTCATTGGCACTCATACTTAAAATCATTTGTACAAGGAGTTCAATTTCATTTTCGATATCTTGAAGGTTTACAGCTTCACAAGGTGCGTGCATATAACGAAGTGGTAAGGAAACAAGTGCTACTGGAACACCTTTACCTGTTAATCTAATTCTGTCGGCATCTGTACCTGTGGATCTTGGAGTGAGTTCATACTGAAGTGGAATATTATGTACTTGAGCAGCTTTCTCTAATAGCTCATTGATTTTCTTACTAATAGGTGCACCTTTAGATAGGATAGGTCCTTTACCAAGAGATACACAGCCACATTCCTTTGGATTCATTTCTGGATGATCTGTTGCGAAAGAAACATCACAAGCAATACCCATAGTTGGATTAATATGACTTGCTGCAAAGTAAGCACCACCCATATTAGTCTCTTCATTTACTGTACTTACAGCGTAAACTGCCACATTAAGATTCTGATCCGCAACCCTTCTAAGTACTTCGGCTACAATAAAAGCACCTGTGCGGTTATCTAAGCCACGTCCTACCATAACATCATTAAGTAAATACTCATAGTTTGTATCGTAGATTACATAGTCACCTATAGAAACATACTCTTCAATTTCTTCTTTATTATGTGCCCCACAATCGATAAAGAGGTCTTGTACCTCCACCTTATCTTTAGGACCTCCTTGATGTTCAGGTTTAACACCTACTACACCTTTTATAACACCTTTTTTACCTAAAATCTTTACAGTCATACCTAGGGCTAGTTTAGGATTGATACCACCTGCTTTGGTTACATACACATAACCATTTGAATCAATATAGCTTACCATATAAGCAATCTCATCGCAGTGTCCTGCAAGCATTACTTTAAAAGGTTTATCAGGATTAACAGATGCTATGACATTGCCCACTACATCTGTTTCAATTTTGTGAGCAAATGGTTCTACATATTGAATCCAGAGTTTTTGAAGTTCTACCTCATCGCCAGATGGTGAAGGTGTTTCAATTAATTGTTGTAAAAAATGTTTAGATTCTGGTCTCATTTTATCCTCCTAAATATAATAATATCTTTATCATATCATATTTACTTTCTTTGCATAGAGTCTATTAAGAAAAATGAGTATGACAGAAAATACCTTAGACTTCTATAAATAATAAATTTTAAAAGGCTAGATACTAAATATGGAGTATTTTTAAAGGAGGTTTATAAAATGGCGAAAGAAACTGGATTTGCAAGCTTTACAACAGATGCAGCAAAAAATCATATACAAGAGCAGCAAAGACAAGCTGGAGATCCTTTTGCAGGTGTGCAAAGACACAAAGATAAACAAAAAGCTATGAATAAAAATAATTAATCGAGAAGCGAGTGATTGTTTTATGAATAATAATAAAAATAGAATGAAAGATAGAGATAAAAGTAATGCAACAATGCGAAAGATAGACCCTAGTCGTTATGCAGATAAAGGGATTATCAATGGTGAAAAAATTGGTGTACATGATGGTAAACATGAAAAAAGCAATTAAATATTAGTTTTTAAAATGAAGAGGAATAGGGTTAAAAGTACCTATTCCTCTTTATTTCTATACATCAAATACTCATTAAATAATGACCATTTACTTTACTTAGAACAACTTTTAGCAAATAACGCGTATGCAATACCTTTAATTTATGTTATGCTATGCTATAGACAAAAATAGCATTAAGGAGATAGATAATGATTGAATTAGGTAAAATTCAAGTGCTAGAAGTGGTGCGTGAGAGCGACTTCGGTGTATATTTAAACTCAAAAGAAGAAAAAAGTGAAAATGATATTTTACTTCCTAATAAACGATTTCCAGAAGGTACAAAAGTAGGGGATGAACTAGAAGTATTTATCTATAGGGATACAGCAGATAGACTTATTGCCACAACTATTATGCCAAAACTTACACTTGGCAAAGTAGCAGAGCTAGAAGTTGTAGAACTGACACATATTGGGGCGTTCTTAGACTGGGGGCTTCAAAAAGACTTATTCTTACCTTTTAAACAACAAGTTGGTAAGCTTCAAAAAGGTGATAAAGTTATTGTAGGTCTTTATATTGATAAAAGTGACCGTTTATGTGCAACAATGAAAGTATATGATGTGCTAAGCTGTAAGTCACCTTATAAACAAAACCAAAGTGCTAAAGGGCTTATCTATAGTATAAAAAAAGAACTTGGCCTATTAGTTGCTGTAGACTATACTTACCATGGTTTAATTCCTTCAAAGGAAGTATTTGGGCGTTACCAAGTAGGTGATGTAGTAGAGGTACGTATTAAAAAGATCAGACCAGATGGTAAATTAGAGCTTAGTATGCGTAAACAAGCTTATCAGCAAATAGAAGATGATGCACAAAAACTTATGCGAATACTAGAAGAAAGAGATGGTATACTTCCTCTTAATGATAAAAGTACGCCAGAACGTATTAAAGCAGAACTCAATATGAGCAAAGCTTCTTTTAAAAGAGCAGTAGGACGTCTCCTTAAAGAAGGTGCTATTATGTTTGTAGATGATGGTATTAAAAGAAATTGGTAAAATAAATAAAAAGAGTTTCCTATTATATGAATTATGGAAACTCTTTTTGTTTGAAATTTGCATTTTACTGTGGTATAAAAATAATAGATATTATTTCAAGAAAAATTGACATCTATAGGAGTTTATATGAAAAAACATAACACAATGAAAGACATTATTATTATTGGTTTTGCTTTATTTGCCATGTTCTTTGGTTCGGGGAATCTCATTTTTCCACCGTATTTGGGAAGATTAGTAGGAGAGCAGTACGTTACAGCTATGATTGGCTTTATGATTATGGGGGTAGGTTTACCACTTTTAGGCGTTATGGCAACGGCTAAAGCCGGAGGAAGTTTTGATGAGATCGGGAATAAAGTAGGAAAGACCTTCTCTATTATTTTAATGACAGCACTTATTTTAGCTATTGGACCTTTTTTAGCTATTCCAAGAACAGCAGCTACAACTTTTGAAATTAGTATTAGACCTTTCTTACCAAGTGTAAGTCCTTTTATCATTATTGCTATCTATTTTGGGATTAACTTATTCTTTGTACTAAGTCCTAACTCTATTGTTGATATTATAGGTAAATTTTTAACACCTGCTTTACTGATTACGCTTTTAATTCTCATTGTAAAGGGAGTGCTCGTACCAGTTAGTACACTTACTGACAATACTTTACCTAATACATTTACAGCTTCTCTTATTGAAGGTTATCAAACAATGGATGCACTTGCGGCAGTATGCTTTGGTGGAATTATTGTTACAACTATTAAATCTAAGGGCTATACAAGTACAAATGAAGTGATTAAAATGACACTTAAGTCTTCTTTAATTGCTATTGGGGGACTTGGTATTATCTATGGTGGTCTTATGTATCTTGGTGCACATACTACAAACCTTGTAGGTGAAATTGAAAAGACAGCGCTTGTTATTATGCTTGCTAAACAAATATTAGGAAGTGCAGGAACTGTCTTTCTGGCTGTAGCTGTTGCACTTGCGTGCCTTACAACTTCTATTGGGCTTACAACAACAGGTGCTACGTATTTTTCAAATTTATCTCGTGGTAAACTATCTTATAAAGTAGCTGCTATCCTTATTTCTGTTTTAAGTATGGCAATTGCGCTTCTTGGGGTAGATCATATTGTGGGCCTTACAACACCTATTTTAAAAATTCTCTATCCAATTATTATTGTACTTGTCCTTTTAACACTTATAGGCAAATATGTATCTTCATCATGTGTTTATAAAGTAACAGTCTATGTAACACTTGTAGTAGTACTTATTGATGTACTTGGAAAACTCTTTAATATAACTATTTTACAACGTTTAATGAGTTATTTACCTTTAAGTAGCGTAGATTTTGCATGGCTTACACCGGCACTTCTAGCCTTTGCAGTTTCTAAACTTTTTCTTTGTAAAACAGAAAAAACTGCTTAAAGCTATATTATACAAACCTAGAAATTATAAATATTTCTAGGTTTTTAGTTTTGAAGGATAAAGTTAGGTATCTTTTGAGAAAATACACTTTATAAACTCATAAATTAGTCTAATTGACCATAAGTATTAAAAGTAATATTCTGGCATTTATGTATTGACATAAGCCAAGTTGTAGATTAGTCTAATAAAGGCTAAATAGAAAAAACTAGAGGGATGATACGATGAACGAACAAGAAATTTTACTTAAACAAACCTTTCATGAAGAATTGTTAGGTTTATATAAACGTATTGTAAAAGAATTAAAATATAAATCACCACGTCTATTAGAAATGATGAACAAATACGGTGGTTATGAAGCTGTTATTAAAATTCTTCCAACAGATGCTCATACATTTGACTTTACTTTACTTTGGGAACAAGAACGTCTAGATTTATCCATTGAAGCTTTAGTCACTAAGGAACGTTATAAAACACTTTTTCCACCAGACGTTATACAGTTTTGTCAAAAACGTCTTGATGAATATAATTATGCACCTAAAAAACTAAAAGAAGAAGATCCTCAGCTAGATGACTTTATTAATGATCTTTTTAATTTTGATACTTTAGTGCAAGCAGAAGAACCTGCACCGAAGGCACCATCTATTCCTAAATCTGATACAGATATTCTAGAAAGAAAAGTGTCACAAGAAGAATGGGAAGAACTTTTTGTAACACCTTCTATCTTTACATCAAAAAATCAAGATATGATCATTAAAATGTATGGATTAGGTGGCAAACATGTTACGCCAGGAGAACTAGGGGCTCAAGAAGGCTATACTACTAAATATCCATTTTATGAAGTTATTATGACACTTGCAAAACGTATTAAATCAGCCCTTAAATTAGAGGTGCCTGTTAATGAGATGGGTAAACCGGTTTGGTGGCAAATTCTATTTATAGGCATGTATCATAACAATCAAGATTTTAGTTGGTCTTTAAGAGATGAGCTTATTCAAGCTCTTCATCATCTTATGGAACTTGGAACAATTGAAAAAGTAGAACGTCCTATTAAAGAAGATGAAACTATTCAAGAAGTGGAAACAGTTATTCCAGTAGCTGAAGCTCAAGTAGAAGAGCTACCTAGTACGGTAAGTAATCCTGAAATCAAAGAAGCACCTATTGCCGAAGACGTTTCTATGGAAGTTTCTAAACCTAAAGTAGAAGAAACTTCTCTAGCTAGTCCTGAACCGGTATTAGAAGAAGTGGCTATAGCTGCAACTGAAACAGCTATACCTGCACCGTTGGAGATAGTAGATCAAGTATTAGACGAAACAGCTATTAAAGAAAATACTACCTGGGCAGCACTTAAGACAGAGTGTTTAGATTACTATGGTCCAGTTTGTGATTTATGTGGTTTTGATTTTGGTTACACTTATGGGGAAGCTTTTGAAAACTTTATTAAAGTTCATGTTATCAAACCTTATTCGGATGAAACCCTTCAGACTTTAGACCCTCATAAAGATCTAGTACCTATTTGCTGTAACTGTGATGCCGTTATTCATAGCAAAATACCAGCTTATAGTATTGATGAAGTAAAAGAAATGCTTGCAAAAGCTCAAAAAGACGTAGATTAATCCCCTACGTCTTTTTGTTTTATAGTTTGATAATCCATGTTATACTTTTTAAAAGGAGAGGATTTTATGAAGAAAACAGCACTTATTACAGGAGCTACAAGTGGGATAGGAAAAGCCTATGCTGTAGCTTATGCTGCACAAGGCTATCAGCTTATTTTAACAGGTAGGAGGCAAGAGCTTTTGGAAAGCTTTGCTCATGATCTTTCTACATATTTTAAAATAAAAGTAACAGTATGCCTTGTAGACTTTACGAATACAAAAGCTTTTAACTCTTTTATAAGTTATATTGAAACTGCCTTGCCTATTCATGTTTTAGTAAACAATGCAGGCTATGGCCTAAAAAAAAGTTTTACAGAGGATACATTTAATGTGCAATGGGATATGGTCAATGTACATGTTAAAGCAAGTATTCAGCTTGCACACCTCATTTCAGCTAACCTTAAAGTACTAGGACTTACAGGGACAATCATTAATGTTTGCTCATTAGCAAGTATGATTCCTTTACCTACATCTGCTATGTATTGTAGTACTAAGTCCTTTTTAGTTAAATTCTCAGAGTCTCTAGCTTTGGAACTTAAACCTTACGGGATTAAAGTACAAGCCTTATGTCCAGGATTTGTACACACAGATTTCCATGATAAATTAGGTATTGCTAAAGAAAAGTGTCATACAAAAGGTATTGTGACATGGATGGGACCAGAAGAAGTGGTTAAGGATTCGCTTAAAGCACTTAAACACAACTGGCAAGTCATCTGTATTCCTGGAATATGGAATAAAGCTGCTTATCAAGTGCTTAAGATAGTTCCACGTAATCTTTATTATAAAGCGATTACAGAGTATGATTCTTGCTTTTCTACAAAGATAAAATAAGTATAATTTCCCTCTTTTAAGCACACTTTATATAAAGATAAAATTGCTTAAAAGGAGAATAAACCATGAAAAAATTACGTTTATTTGTGCTACTTTTAATACTTGTTACCCTAAGTAGCCTTATACCAACTTATGGCCTTGAACCTATTGACCTTCCAGAACCTCCTGCACCTAGTGAACCTGAAAAACCATCCTTTATCGTCTGTATCGACCCTGGGCACCAAGCCAAAGGAGATGGTAAAAGTGAAGCCGTAGCGCCTGGTAGTGGTCAAAGAAAAGCTCGAGTTTCTTCTGGTACAGCAGGCGTGGCTACCAAAAAAGCTGAATATGTAGTAAATCTTGAAGCTTCTATGATTCTTAAACAGCTTCTTGAAGAAAAAGGTTATACCGTTTATATGACACGTGAAAGTCATGATGTTAATATTAGTAATGCTGAACGTGCTGAATTCGCCAATCAAAAAGGTGCTCAAATGACTATACGTATTCATTGTGATAGTATTGGGAACAGCGGTAAAACAGGCGCAACCTTACTTGTTCCTTCCAAGACAAGTAAATATACGAGCGGTATTTATGAAAAGAGTAATGCCTATGCAGAGTGCCTAAAAACTGCTCTCAAAGAAAAAGGTGTTAAAGTAAACGGTATTTTTGAACGAGGAGATATGACTGGTTTTAACTGGTCACGCGTTCCAGTAGTGATCTTTGAAATGGGCTTTATGAGTAATTATAATGAAGACCGTATGCTTTCCGACCCAAGCTACCAACACAAGCTAATGGAAGCTGTTGTAGAAGCATTAGATATGTACCGAGACAATGAGCAGTAAAAAGAAGTGCTTGCAAATTATTTTTGCAAGCACTTCTTTTTTAATAATGTACATCTATCAAATGGAAGGTAATAGATTTATTACTCCATCCTAAATCATAAGGAACAAGAAGCCTATCTGTATTATGGCATGTTACAAGTGGATAACCTTTCGAATCTAATCCTGTTACAGTAGAAACATGCGTGATACGGCCTTTTTTCTCATAAGCTACAATATCGCCTGGACGAAGCTGGTAGGCTGATTGATAAACTTCTTTATAACTTCCCTTAGCGATGTAGGAAGCACGTCCACTGCCTACCCAATAATTTTTAAAAGCCTGTGCATTCAGCCATGCCTTAGTTCCATCATTTGTATAATTCCAGGTACCATTCTTTTTAAATCCACCTCCTTCATAAAGAATCTGTGAAGCAAAGTTGGCACAGTCCCCACCTCTTGGGTTACAATTTAAATACTTTTTATTGTATCTAAATAAGTTCTCTCCTTCACCAATTCCACACCACATATGAGCATAATCCACAGCCTTCTGTGTACGTTCATCTATTTTATAATCTGGAGCTTTATGATTCAGGATGAACTGCTTCATTTCTTCGGATTTCTCGTTAGTAATATCTAAAGAGTCTGCAAAGGGGTCTGTATACCACTCTTTTACGATTTTATAAGTACCATCTTTCTCTTGAAGATGAATATAGTGAGAAGTACCTAATTTGAAAGAAGTGATTGCTTCAGGGCTATCCGTATAACTATACGTAAATTCTGTAGCCACATTACAAGTCATTCCAAAAAGTCCATTTCCTCTATCACGTACTTTACGCATATGAATCTGGGAATGAATATCGTGGAAAGTAATCCCTTGTTTATCTGCCCAGTTTTTTAAATATTTAGCTTTAATCTCTTCATGTTCAAAGGCATATAACCCTGTTTTAATATGTGTATCATAAAGATCTTTTAAATGCTCTATATCTGTTTTAAGAAGGTCTTGATTACGACTTTCAAGAATCCCTTTTAAAATTTCTAAAAACTTAGCTTGTAATTCTTCCTCTGATAAAGGATGAGGATTATCAGAAGGTGTATTTTGATCCAATACCGTATCTTCTGTTGGTGGCTCTGGCAAAACAGGAAGTTCAATTTCAATAGGTAAATCATCTAGGTAAGTCGTTTCAGTAGCATAAATGCTACTAGATAAGCCTATACTAAGAAGTATTGTGGCTATTATAAACTTTTTGCAATAGCTACATTTTTTCAAGGGGATGCTCCTTTCATATCAAAAATCCTTACTTTATAGGTTTTGTAAATTTTTAAAATTTATAGATGGAAAATATGGTAGAAACCTAATAGGAAAATAGAGCTAGAACGACAGTTCTAGCTCTATTTTTACAAATTGCTCTTGTTTAATAACTATCCTTATTTTTTTTTAGATATTATGTTATAATAAAGTACTGAAAAAATTAAGGAGGTCCTTATGGGAGAAAGAAAAGAAATTAAAATTACTACAGTAGAAGCAAAAAGACAGATGGATATTATTGCCCAGCTGTCACAACATATAAAAGACAAAAATCTTAAATTCTGCATCTCTACATTTGGTTGCCAAATGAATGCCCACGATTCTGAAAAAATCCAAGGGATGTTGAAACAAATAGGGTATATTGAAACAGATAAAGAAGCTGAAGCAGATTTAATTCTTTACAATACATGCTGCGTTAGAGAGAATGCTGAAAAGAAAATATTCGGTAAATTAGGCTACTTAAAACTTTTAAAACGTAAAAAACCAGATTTACTAATTGCTCTTTGTGGTTGTATGATGCAACAAGATGTAGTACTTGAAAACTTAAAGAAAAACTATAGACATGTCGATATAATCTTTGGAACTTATAACTTATATAAATTACCAGAGCTCCTTCAAACACGTTTTGAAACAGGTAAAGCTGTTATTGATATTTGGGATTCTCATCAAGATATTGTAGAAGACCTTCCAAGTGAACGTAAATATCCATTTAAATCTTGCGTTAACATTATGTTTGGTTGTAATAACTTCTGCACTTACTGCATCGTGCCTTACGTAAGAGGCCGTGAACGCAGTCGTAAAAAAGAAGATATCTTAAATGAAATTCGCACACTTGTTGCAGATGGTGTTAAAGAAATTATGCTCCTTGGCCAAAATGTTAACTCTTATGGCAAGACCTTAGAAGAGCCTATGACTTTTGCTCAGCTTCTACGTGAAGTAAATGCAATTGAAGGTTTAGAACGTATTCGTTTTATGACTTCACATCCTAAAGATTTAAGTGATGAGCTCATTACAGCTATGGCAGAATGTGAAAAAGTATGTAACAGTTTACATTTACCATTCCAAGCTGGTAGCAGCGAAGTATTAAGACGTATGAATCGTCATTATACAAAAGAAAGCTATTTAGAGCTTGTACGCAAAGTAAAAGAAGCTCTGCCAAATATTGCCCTTACAACAGATATTATTGTTGGGTTCCCTGGTGAAACAGATGAAGACTTTGAAGAAACAATGGATGTTGTAAGACAAGTAGGTTTCTCAAGTGCCTTTACTTTCATTTATTCTAAACGTACAGGTACACCAGCTGCTACTATGGAAGACCAAGTGCCAGAAGATGTAACTAAAGAACGCTTCAATAGATTACTTGATCTTGTAAACAGTATGCAAGCTGATTATATGCATACTTTCTTAGAACAAGAAGTAAGTGTTTTATTTGAAGAGGTTAACAAACAAAACCCAGAACTTTTAAGTGGTCGTACAAGTGAAGGCCTCTTAGTTCATGCTAAAGCAGATCATAATTTAATCGGACAAATTAGAACAGTTAAAATAACAGAGAACAAAACCCACTATTTAGTAGGTACTTGTTTATAGAAGGTGATTAATATGAACGTAACACCTATGATGAGACAGTATTTAGACATCAAGGAAGCCAATCCAGACTGTATTTTATTCTTTAGACTGGGTGACTTTTATGAAATGTTCTTTGAAGATGCTAAAACAGCTTCTCGAGAGCTCGAAATTACTTTGACAGGACGTGATTGTGGCCTGCCTGAACGTGCCCCTATGTGTGGGGTACCGTTCCATGCAGCAGACAACTATGTAGCCCGTCTTGTAGAAAAAGGTTATAAAGTAGCTATATGTGAACAAGTTGAAGACCCTTCAGCTTCTAAAGGGATTGTAAAACGTGATGTAGTACGCATTGTCACACCAGGGACTATTTTAGAAGGTAATACGATTCAAGAAGGTAAAAATAATTATATTGTTTCTATTACAAGCGTAAATGAACAATATGGGTTAAGCCTTTGCGATGTTACCACAGGTGAATGGCTTGTAACCGAGCTTGCTAGTGCAGAAGGGGAGCATAAGTTACTTGATGAACTTGCTAAATTCGCACCTGTTGAATGTATGCTAGATGAAGTTACCTTCACAGAAACAAAACTTAAAGATACACTTAAAGACCGTTTTAATGCAGTAGTTGAAGTGATTCCATCTCATGTTCTTGATAGAGATCTAAGTGAAAAATTACTTCTAAGTCATTTCAACATATTAAGTCTTGACGGTATTGGACTTAGTCAACATCCTGCATGTATGCTGGCTGCATCTAGTTTATTACATTACTTAAAAGAAACGCAGAAGAATGAACTTTCTCACTTAAGTCATATAAGCTATTACAATGTGAATGAGTTTATGCTCTTAGATAGTTCGACAAGACGTAACCTGGAACTTACAGAAACGCTCCGTGAGAAAAAACGTAAGGGCTCCCTTTTGCATGTACTTGATCATACCCATACAGCTATGGGAGCACGTTATCTTAGAAAGTGTGTAGAGCAGCCCCTTATTCATAAAGATGCTATTAATGACCGTCTTGAAGCAACTTCAGAACTAAAAGACAATGTATTCTTAAGAGAAGAGTTAAAAGATTATTTAAATGCCATCTACGATATTGAAAGACTAGTAGGTAAAATCTCCTATGGTACGTGCAATGCTAAAGACCTCATTGCACTTAAGCAATCTTTAGGTGTATTACCAGATATTTATACAAGTCTTGAAAATGCTTCAAGCCCACTTCTTAAAGGGCTATATGAAAAGTTCGATTTACTTTCAGACTTATTTGAACGTATTGATGTAGCCATTATAGAAGAACCACCTATCTCTTTACGTGAGGGAGGACTTATCAAAACAGGCTATAACAGCGACATTGATGAGCTACGTCAAATTAAAACGCATGGTACGAACTGGCTTTGCGAAGTAGAGGCGAAGGAAAAAGAAAAGACTGGTATTAAAAACCTAAAAATTAAATATAACAAGGTCTTTGGCTATTTCCTTGAGGTAACCAACTCTTATAGTAATCTTGTACCAGACTATTTTATTCGCAAGCAAACTCTATCGAACTGTGAGCGTTATATTACAGAGGACTTAAAAACCATAGAAGAGAAAATTCTAGGGGCAGATGAAAAATTACAAGCACTCGAATATACGCTTTTTACTGAGTTACGTGACTTTATTGCATCCCATATGGATAGACTGCTTAGAATGTCAAGTGTTATTGCCTCTTTAGATATGCTATGCTCACTAGCTACAGCGGCTGAGGTTAATAATTATGTTAAACCACTTATCGACGACTCTGATTGTATTGATATTCAAGATGGACGCCATCCAGTAGTGGAAAATATTATTGGTCATCATCAATTTATTGCCAATGATGTTTACCTTGATCAAGCTGATCATCAAATTAACCTTATTACAGGTCCAAATATGGCGGGTAAATCTACCTTTATGCGTCAGACAGCCCTTATTGTACTTATGGCACAGATTGGTTCCTTTGTACCTGCTACATCAGCTCATATTGGTGTAGTAGACCGTATCTTTACAAGAGTAGGGGCATCAGATGACTTAGCTTCTGGGCAAAGTACCTTTATGGTAGAAATGATGGAGGTTTCAAATATCTTACATCATGCTACCCAAAAGAGTCTTTTAATTTTAGATGAAATTGGTCGTGGAACAAGCACTATTGATGGGCTTAGTATTGCTTGGGCTATTATTGAGCATATTGCTAATCCGAATAAACTAGGTGCTAAAACCCTTTTTGCTACCCACTATCATGAACTTACTGAATTAGCAGATACCATTCCTTCACTTAAAAACTACTGTATTCAAGTCAAAGAAATGGGGGAAACTATTATTTTCCTCCATAAGATTATTCCTGGTAGCGTAGACCATAGTTATGGTATACAAGTAGCTAACCTTGCTGGTCTTCCAAAAGAGGTTTTAGACCGTGCCCATGAAATTATGGATTCTATCGAACAGGCTTCTTCACGAGACTTACGTGATGTAGTTCAAACTTCTTCTAAAACGGTGCCTCTAATAGAAACAGCTAAGCAAATTGCTGTAGAACCAGTAGTATCTGCTATGCCTGAGCAACTAGATTTATTTGTTTCTCATACAGAAAGTGAAATTGTTAAAACTTTAGAAAATCTAGATATTATGGACATTACGCCTTTGCAAGCTATGCAGATTCTGTATGATTTAAAAAAGAAAATAAAGGCTTAAGGAAGTGATGGATTGGCACTTATTAAATTATTAGATACTCATACTATTAATAAGATTGCTGCTGGTGAAGTAGTAGAAAGACCAGCATCTGTTGTAAAAGAACTTGTAGAAAATAGTATCGATGCCAAAGCTTCTTCTATTACTGTAGAAATTAAAAATGGAGGCATTGACCTCATTCGTATTACAGACAATGGCAAAGGTATTCCAAAAGATGAAGTAGAGATCGCCTTTTTAAGACATGCTACAAGTAAGATTCAGACAGCTGAAGATTTATCTCATGTCTTATCCTTAGGCTTTCGTGGTGAGGCCCTTGCAAGTATAGGGGCTGTCTCAAAAGTAGAACTTCTTACAAAGACACCTCATGACTTAACAGGTAAAAGGGTAGAAGTAGAAGCTGGTAAAATCATCAGCAGTGAAGAAATTGCCTGCCCAGCTGGAACCACCTTTATTATGAGGCAGCTTTTTTACAATGTACCTGCTAGGAGAGCCTTTTTAAAGACTGTTTCAACAGAAGCTAGCAAAATTGCTGATGTAGTCTATAAACTTGCCTTAGCACATCCTGAAATTGCTATTAAATATATTCAAAATAATAAACTTGTCTTTCAAACTAACGGAGGATATGATCTTCAAAGATGTGTCTTTAGCCTCTATGGCAAAGAAACAGCTAAGGATACAATTCCTTTTCATTATGAAAAAGATGGCATAGAACTTTCTGGCTTATGTGGATTAGCGACGCTTGCACGTGCTAATCGTAATTATGAGTTTTTCTTCATTAATGGTCGTTATATTAAAAGTCCATTGCTTCAAAAAGCCGTAGAAGAAGCTTACAAAACACTTATTACTATTGGCAAGTTTCCTTTTATTATACTGCACCTTAATCTAGCACCTGAGGAAGTAGATGTAAACGTGCACCCAACGAAATTAGAAGTACGTTTTAAAGAGAGTGACCGTATTTATAATGCTGTGTATGAAGGCGTATATCATCATCTATCAGCTGAGAATCTTATTCCTAAACTCACTAGTCTTACACCATTAAAAGTGCCTAGGCAAGAACCTACACCTGTACCAACACAGGTACGTGTAGAAAGTTTCTTTGATAAGCCTCAGTTTAATAAATCTTATGATATTGGTAAACTGACTAGCTCACCTTTAAAACGTCAGGAAGACTTCAAAGTGGCTCAAACAGTTTATAAACCATTATTCGAAAATACATCTAAGACCTCTTCTTCATTAAGTGAAGAGGCATCAGATTTGCCAGGTGTACCTGCAGAAATACCTAGTACTCATGTGAAAGAAAGTCAAGCTTTATATGTAGAAGCGCCATCTTCTCATATAAAGATAATAGATACAGTAGCTGAAACATCTATGGTATCCCCTCTGATACATGATATGAAGCAAGAAACGGCACAAGTTAATGCGCCTTATAAGCCTGTGGAAGGTTTAGATTACAAGATTATTGGCCAACTTTTTAATACCTACTGGATCCTTGAATATAACGATCAAGTGATGATTATGGATCAACATTCAGCCCATGAGCGTGTCATGTATGAGCAGTATATGAAAGACTTTACTACAAGTCATGTATCTACTCAAATACTCCTTGTACCAGAAACTATGAATCTTCCTAAGGGAGAGCTACTCTTTATAGAACAAAACCTAGAATTACTTAATAAGCTAGGTTTTGGTATTGAGCTTTTTGGGGAAGAATCTATTATGATTCGTGAAGTGCCATATCTTTTCAATCAACCTATGAGTCTAGCAGCTTTTAAAGATATGCTAGATAGTATTGATCTTAAAAAGGTAACCAATCTCTACGAAATGAAAGAGGCTCATATTATTCAGCTTGCTTGTAAGAGTGCCATTAAAGCTTATGACCAGTTAACCTTTTCTGAATGCAAGGCATTAATTGAGTCTCTTTTGACCCTTGATAATCCTTATACATGTCCTCATGGCAGGCCTACCCTTGTTAAGCTCAGCAAGACAGATATTGAAAAAATCTTTAAACGTATACAGTAAGGTGAAATAATGAAAAAAAAACTTATTTTAATTGCAGGACCTACTGCATCAGGCAAAACGAAGTCTAGTGTACTACTCGCCAAACAAATAGGCGGTGAAATTATTTCCTGTGACTCTATGCAGGTTTACAGACGTATGGATATTGGTACAGCTAAAGTGCGTCCTGAAGAAATGGAAGGCATTCCACATTATATGATTGATGTATTAGAACCTACTGAGGGTTGTAATATTTCATGGTTTAAAGAGCAAGTTACACGTCATATTGAAGAGATTTCAAACCGTGGTAAAGTACCTATTCTGGTAGGAGGTACAGGTTTTTACTTAAATGCTATCTTATTTGATACACAGTTTGAGGAAACGGATACAGACCTTTCTTATCGTCAGTCTCTTGAAAAAGAAGTGCGTACAAATGGAGCTGATTCACTTCATAAACGTCTTCAAGAAGTAGATCCTGTATCAGCTGAAGCTATTCATGCCAATAATGTAAAACGTGTTATTCGCGCTTTAGAATATTTTCATCAAACAGGTGTCCCTATTTCAAAGCATAATGAGAAAGAACGCAAAAAAAGAGAAGCTCTAACTTCTCCTTATGACTACACCTTCTTTGCACTAGATATGGACCGTGAAGTTCTTTATGATCGTATTAATAGGCGTATTGATAGGATGATGGATGAAGGGCTACTAGAAGAAGTGAAAGTACTTTATGATGAAGGATTTTCAGAAGATTTAACAAGTATTAAAGCTATTGGTTATAAGGAGTTCTATCCTTACTTTAGAAGAGAACTTACCCTTGATGCCTGTATTGATAAACTTAAACAAAATACACGCCATTATGCTAAAAGACAGCTTACATGGCTTAGACATCAAGCGAAACCTATCTTTATCCCTGTAGATCAATATGATTTTGATGCACAAAAAATAGTAGATGTTATGAAGTCTAAAATACAAAACTAAGTCAAAAAACTATATAAAATTTGGAAATAGATGTATAATAAAGAAGTATTCAGTTTATACTATCCGTAATGGAACTAGAAAATTTAGGCAATATATAGACAAGTTTAGTATTATCCTATACAATTAATCTATTAAATCCTTAGGAGGGGTATATTATATGAGTAAAGCAATTAATCTTCAAGATTTACTTTTAAATCAGTTAAGAAGAGACCGTGTGTCTGTTACAGTATTCTTAACAAACGGTTTCCAAATTAAAGGTACAGTTAGAGGGTTTGATAATTTCGTTGTACTTTTAGAAAGTGAAGGCAAACAACATATGATCTATAAACACGCTATTTCAACTGTTTGTCCATCAAAAACTATTAACCTAAATATTGCATCAGCAACAGAGTAATAGTCAAATATTGATATGCAAGGGATTTAACAAAATATAAAACCCTCGTCATATGTATAGCACGAAAATAATGACAACACATGTTTTCTTTAAATTTATAAGAATCATGTGTTGTTTTTCTTTACCTTAATTTCTATTATGCTCCAATTTACGTATTAAAAAAATAAATTTAATAACATTAATTAACAAAAATTAAAATTTATACAAAAAAGGGTTGCATAAAAGCTTAACATAAGTTATACTTCACTTGGATAAAAAAATAACAATATAATATGAGGTGAAGCATGAAACTGACTAGAAAATTAGCTAGCTTAGTAATGACAACAATTTTAGGTGCCACTGTTATGGTGGGGTGTAGTAATACAAACAGTGAACAAGCACCTGTACAAACTTCTAGTGTAAGTGGAACATTTGAAGGAGAAGCAGATGGGAAACATGGTGCAATTAAAGTAAGTGTCCTATTAGAAAATGGACAAATTGCAGACATTGAAATCCTTGAAACTAAGGAAAATGTTGTACTTTCTGAACCAGTTTATACAAAAGTAAAACAAACAATGATTAATAACAATAATGTTAATGTAGATGCCATAAGTGGTGCAACAGAGACAAGTAATGGATACATAGCAGCTGTACAAAATGCTTTAGCTAAAGCAGGCGTAGAGATGAATGGCGATAAAATTCCAGTAGAAGCAATGACTGAAGCTGAAACAGAGCAAACTTATGACGTAGTTGTAGTAGGTGCTGGTGGTGCTGGTTTTAGTGCTGCACTTGAAGCCAAAAATGCTGGTGCTGAAGTTGTCATTTTAGAAAAAATGCCAACGATTGGTGGAAATACACTTATTTCAGGTGCTGAAATGAATGCTGCAAATACTTGGGTTCAAGAAAAAGTTGGTCTTGAAGATAGTGTAGAATTATTCTTTGAAGATACAATGAAAGGTGGCGACTATAAAGCTAACCCTGAACTAGTTAAATATTTAACTGAAAATGCAACTGAAAGTGCAGAGTGGTTACACGATTATGTAGGCGTAAACTTTATTGAAGATAAATTATTCCAATTTGGTGGACATACAGTAAAAAGAGCTTTAATACCTAATGATCACACAGGTGAAGATATGATCACTAAGTACAAAATGAAAGCTGATGAACTTGGTATCCCTGTAAAAACAGAAACAGAAGCAACAGAGTTAATCGTTGAAGATGGTAAAGTAGTAGGTGTAAAAGCTAAAAATACTGCAGGTCAAGATTTAACTTTTAAAGCGAATAAAGGTGTTATTCTTGCAACAGGTGGATTCGGTGCAAACATTGAAATGCGTGAAAAATATAATGCTGAATATGGTGCAGAATACTTAACAACAGATGCAGCTGGTACTACAGGTGATGGTATCGTTATGGCAGAAGCTATTGGTGCTCAATTAGTAGATATGGAATATATCCAAACTTACCCAGTATGTAACCCTGAAACAGGTGTTATTTCACTTCTTGCAGATTCACGTTTTGACGGAGCTATCTTAGTTAATCAAGAAGGTAATCGTTTCGTAGAAGAGTTAGAACGTCGTGATGTAATCTCAAGAGCAATTTTAGCTCAACCAGGTGGCTATGCTTACCAAGTATGGACACAACACATTGGTGAAATTGGTGGAACTTTAGAAGCGCATCAAGAAGAATTTGAAATGCTTGAAAAACAAGGTTTAATTCATAAAGCAGAAACAATTGAAGAAGCAGCAGAATTCTTTAATGTACCAGTTGATGCTTTAAAAGCAACAATTGAAAGAGTAAATACTTTTGCAGCAAATGGAAAAGACGAAGACTTTAATCATAGAGCAGGCTTAGTAGCAATGACAGAAGGTCCTTTCTATATTCAAAAAGCTGTACCATCTATTCACCATACAATGGGTGGAATCGTTATTGATGTAGATACACATGTTCTTGATGTAAATGGTAATGTAATTCCAGGACTTTATGCAGCAGGTGAAGTCACAGGTGGTATACATGGTTCAAACCGTTTAGGCGGAAATGCGATTGCAGATATTACTGTATTTGGTAGAACTGCAGGTGTAAATGCAGCTACAGCTCAATAATAAATTAATTTAGTAAAAACTAAAAAACAATAAAAGCTAGTGTGTAGCTATTACTCTTAGAGTAGTGCTTATACACTAGCTTTTTTATAATAAAATATCCTATATTCTCTAGGATAAGCAAGAAGAAAACCATTGTCCCACGGCTATTTGGTGTCTTGGATCAAAAGAAAACACTCGTGGCTAGGAGTTTATTATTAAGCCTTTAGTTTTTGTAGCCTTGCATATATTTTTAATAGAGGTATAATGAATAGTGTTGAATTTACTTACAAGTCGTAACAAAGGAGTAATCATGAATACACTATCTGAATTATTTAATATCGATCATGAGACACAACAGTTTTGTGAACAGACAAAACTTGAACTTGCACCTGTTTTAGAGCGTATTGAAGCCAATATGCATATAAATGGTGCTAAAGTACTTGCTGCTATGCAGAAAAATAAATTAAGTGATGTACATTTTGCTGCTACAACAGGCTATGGCTACAACGATTTAGGCCGTGAAGTCGTAGAGCAAATTTATGCAGATATCTTTAAGACAGAGTCTGGTCTTGTGAGACCTCAGCTTATGTCAGGCACACATGCCTTAACAGTAGCCTTATTTGGTAACTTACGTCCAGGGGATGAACTTTTATCTCCTGTAGGGAAACCTTATGATACATTAGAAGGTGTAATTGGAATTAGACCTACAGTAGGAAGCCTTGCAGAATATGGTATTACATATAAACAAGTAGACTTAAAAGAAGATTTTTCTTTTGACTACGATGCAATTCGTGAGGCTATTACACCAAAGACAAAGATGGTAACCATTCAACGTTCTAAAGGCTATAGCTACCGTCCTACTTTTACAGTAGAGCAAATTGGCGAGCTTATTCGTTTTATCAAAGGTATTCGTAGCGATATCATCTGTATGGTAGATAACTGCTATGGTGAATTTGTCGACGTAAAAGAACCTACAGAAGTAGGTGCTGACCTTTGTGTTGGTTCTCTTATTAAAAATCCAGGAGGCGGTTTAGCACCTATTGGTGGCTATATCGTTGGGAAAGAAGAATATGTAGAAAATGCTGCAATGCGTCTTACAGCACCAGGTCTTGGAAAAGAAGTAGGCGCAACACTCGGTCTTAACCAACCTGTCCTACAAGGTCTCTTTATGGCACCACAAGTTGTAGCAAGTGCCCTAAAAGGTGCTATTTTTGCTTCAGCTTTATTTGAAAAGCTCGGCTTTGAAGTAATGCCTAAATCAAATGAATTTAGAAGTGACATTATTCAAGCTATTAATATGCGTACACCAGAAAATGTTATTGCATTCTGCCAAGGCATTCAAAAAGGTGCTCCAGTTGATAGTTATGTTGTACCAGAACCATGGGATATGCCTGGCTATGATGCCCCTGTCATTATGGCAGCTGGTGCTTTCGTTCAAGGAGCTTCTATTGAACTTAGCGCTGATGCACCGATTAAACCGCCTTATACAGTATTCTTCCAAGGTGGTCTTACAGACTATCATGCTTATCTTGGCATTATGATGGCTGTTCAAACTATGAAAGATAAAGGACTTATTACTTTAGCGTAATCCTTCTATAAAAAAGCCCTATTATTCTAATAAGAGTAGTAGGGCTTTTTTATTGGTTAAAAATTCTAAATATGCTATGATTATAAAATAAAGATTATAAAAAGGAATAGGTGGTGACTATATGAACTTTAAAGATCTTCCTAATTATCATACTTTTACTCAGATTAAACAGATTCATAAAGGGTGGTCAGATGACCAGAAATATTATATTGAGAATGCTTACGGTGAAAAACTATTATTACGTATTTCAGATATTACTGAGTTTGAACGTAAAAAGTCTGAGTATAATAGCCTCTGCGAACTCGTCAAAAAAGATATTCCAATGTCAGTTCCTAAGGAGTTTGGTATTTGTAATGATGGAAAAAATGTCTATATGCTTCTAACTTGGATAGAAGGAGAGGATGCTGAAAAAATTATACCTACGTTACCTGTCCAAAAACAATATGAGCTAGGATTAAAAGCGGGGCAAATTCTAAAACAAATTCATTCTATACCTTCCCCTCCTACTCAAGAAGATTGGGCACTCTATTTCAATAAAAAAATAAATCGTAAAATAGAGGGGTATAAAAATTGTGGTATTCACTTAGAAGGGGAAGATAGATTTTTTACATATATTGATGAACATCGCCATCTTTTAGTTAACCGTATTCAAAGCTTGCACCACGGTGATTACCATATAGGTAATATGCTTATAACGCCAGAAGGTGAATTGTCCATTATTGACTTTAACCGACTAGATAATGGGGATCCTTGGGAAGAGTTTAATCGTATTGTATGGTGTGCTTCATGCAGTAAATATTTTGCCTCTGGACGTATTGACGGATATTTTAATCATGATGTACCCTATCTTTTCTGGCAACTATTAGCACTCTATATCAGTAGTAATACACTATCCTCTATTTATTGGGCTATCCCATTTGGAAAAAGTGAGCTAGAAACTATGATTAATCAATTTCAAGATGTGTTAGATTGGTATGACCAGATGTCAAATCCTATTCCAAAGTGGTATGAGTCTGTTTAAATTTAATCAGATATACAAGTTAAGGGCAGTTTTAACTAAGTACACATACTCTAAGTTATTATACTTAAAGGAGAAATATAAATGAATCTTTACATAGAAAAAGCTAAAATGGAAGATATCAATGAACTAGATAATATTCAAAAAGCAGCGTTTAAAAGCTTATATGCTATTTATAAAGATGAAAAGAGCCCCTATCTCAAAGGCGTAGATGAAATGATAAAATGGCTCAATCTAGATAAAATTCTATATTGGAAAATATACTATAACGGACATTTATGCGGAGGTATAGCTTATTATAAAAAGTCAGAAGGTGAATATTACCTTGCCAGACTCTATATTCATCCACATTATCAGGGTAAGGGCATTGCAAAACAAGTCATTTTATTATGTGAAAGAAAAATTTTAGATGCAAAAAAATATACACTTGATTTTCCAATAGATCAAATTGCAAATAGAAAATGCTATGAAAGTGCTGGTTATATAGATACAGGAATGCGAGAAGTCATTAATTCAAAGCTTACCCTTGCCATCTATGAAAAGGTAGTAGGATATACTAACTATCTATATGTACGACAAATGCCAAAGAAATAATGCATTGTGTTGCATTTGGTTATTTCACATTATAAATTATAGAGACATTAATACTCTTAGTAGAAAATCTACTAGGAGTATTTTTTATATGTCAAAAGGAGTGATAATCATAAATAACTCATATACAAGATTATTAAACATCATGCAAGAACAAGGAAAGAAATTTTAAAAGAAGTGGTAATGGCTATTTAGAGAGGATTGGGAACTTATTGAGAATGTAGGAATACTTCAAGCGAAAAGGATTATTAGTAGTTCTGAAGTTTGGATTAAAGGAGAATATAGTAATATGGTTAGATTATAAAACAATTCAAAACAAGTATATACAAAGGTTAAGAGTGGACTAGGCATGAAAGTGATATAAGCTTTCATAACCTTTTTACGCTTATTTTCCATAAAAAAATACACCATCCTCATCTAAAAAAATTAGAATCATACAGTGTAAATTTCACTTCAAACCATTGCAAATATTATATCTCTCTAAATAAACCAATAACTTTGCCAATGACTTTAACATCTAAACAAAAGATAGGATCCATGGTATCATTTTCAGGCTGAAAGAGAGTTAAAAAGGCCTCATTCCTAGGACAAAAATACACTTTATGATTGTTCTTGTAGCGAAAACGCGTTGCAAAACACAGCAACAAGGTTTCGTAAATAAAATGAGAGGTGATAAATGATGTATAAAAACTTAAAAGCGGAGATAGCAAGAAATTCAGTTTGAGGGAAAGACATTGCAAAAGCTTTAGGAACAAGACAGGCAAGGATACATTCTTTCCTAATGTAGAACTGGAATATCTCTTTGAGGAGGGGATGTAATGGAGTTTAATTTAAAGCTATTAGAAGAGCATGCAGAGCTAACTTTACAAAATGCTTTATTAGGATGGAAATTAGGCCATTACGAAGCATTAATAACTGAACTTATGAGTTATCTATGCAAAGAGGATGTATTACGTAAGCAGTATGTCCTACAATATAAAAAGCTTAAAAATATGAAGATGGAAAGTGTAGATTAGTAGGGCTCTAGAGGTATAGATCTTGAATTAGATGAACAGATCATTCAATTTAAAGTAGAAATGGATAATGTAGTAGAAAGCATTAAAGAGATAGATTATGAGCTTTTAGAGTTAGAAGAAATACAAGAGATAATAGGTATTAGAGGAGCCAGCCCTAATAAGAAAGCTGGAAGTGCTACGTATGCTTTTAGTAGCACTGTGGAGAATGAAGTGATTCATAGGGATGAGAAGATAGGAGAGAAAGTTGTAGCCCTCACAGGTGGAATATCTCGTAAAGAGAGGGGATTAAAAAAGGTGGAAAATATACTAGCAACACTTACTGAAGAAGAGTATATGCTTATTGAAATGAAGTACTTTAAAAGGCATACAGTTAATAGGATATGTGAAATTTTGGGCATTACACCTGATATCTTTCAATAAGAGAAGGAAGAAAATTATAATGAAGAGATTGATTCCATTGCTATAGAAGAAAATAAAATTAACACCTGAAAGTGTAGAAGTATTTTGTATAATAGATATACTTATAAATATGAGGACCGCATAATATAGAAATAAAGAGTAGTCTCTCAAAATAGACTATAGTTTTAAACAAAGGGCTTGGAGAGAGAATTAATAAAAAATGATAAGGAGGCTATTATGGATACATTAATAGAAATAGTAGGTGCTATTATTGATTTTGTAATAGGTATCATTGGTTCAGGTTCAGATAGATATTTTAAGCGAAAAAATAGTAAACATAAGAAGAGGCGCAAACCCAATGAGTGATTCCAATTTTTTTCATAAAAATTATTGTTTTTCATTGTAAAAGTAGGTTATAAGTTATTGTGTGGAAGTGTTATATTAATAGTGTCTTAAATTTCATATTTAACTCCACCCTTAAATATTTTTTGTTTTACATTCCTTAAGTTTGCCCTCATCAGAAATGTTGGGGGTGTTGTTTTATTGAGAGTGCTGTAGTAATGTAATGATGTAAAGATACTTAAATTCGATTTAGGGGGAGTTTGTAATACTTTGGTTTATGCTGATATTAATGCTAATAGGTATATGTCGTATTATACTACTACTACAAGATATTAAAGAATTGCTAGAAAAACAGAATGAGAAGAAAGATGAAAAGTAAGGATGCATATTCGTATGTGTCTTTTTATTTTGTTGAAACCATACTAGAAATGTATTAGGATGGTTCTAAATAAATGTAAGATAGGGGGAAATATGAAAACAATAGAAGATATTACGAAATACATTTTTTTAGAGAATGAAATAGAGAAAGCAGATATTATATTTATACTTGGAGGTTCATATGCTGAACTAGGCGAAAAAGCAGCCGAATTATGGCATAAAGGGTATGCACCAATTATTTTACCATCTGGAAAGTATAGTCCATCTAGAGGGTGTTTTTCAGGTCCTCGGTCTAAACAAAATCTATATAATAAAGACTATGATACAGAATGGTCATTTTTTAAGATGTTTTACTGAACAATGGTGTGGATGAAAAAGATATTCTAAGAGAAGATAATGCAGAATACACTTATCAGAATGCATTTAAATCTAGAGAAGTCACAGATAAATTGGGCATAAAAATTAATAAGGCAATTATCTATTGTAAAAGCTTTCATGCTAGGCCATGTTATACATATTATGAGTGGGCATATCCTAATACAGAATTAATTATTTGTCCAATAGATGTACAAGGGATAAGTAAAAATACATGGGCTAATACAGAGATAGGAATAGATAGGGTTTTAGGAGAGTTAGAGCGAAGTGGTTCACAATTTAAAACATATATTATGCAACAAATGAATTGATAGAAAGAGATGGTATAGTAATAAAATATAGGTTACACAAGTAGTGTGTAGCCTTTTATTTTGGAGAAAACACCATGAAGAAAGTTTGCAGTAGATGTGGAAATATCATTTTACATAAACAAAGGTGTGAGTGTACACCTAAATATAATAGGAAAGTATCGGATGAAAAGGGAAGATTTTATTCGTCTTATGCGTGGCAGAAACTCAGGAATAGGAAAGTGAAAGAGCATCCTTATTGTGAAAGGTACTGGAGTAAGTGGAAGTTGATTGTTACTGATAACTTGCAAGGACATCATATTAAAGCATTTAAGGATTATCCTGAGTTGAGGCTAGATGAAGATAATGTGGTAGTGTTGTGTCGGACTTGCAATTTACAGATCGGTGATAAAAATATAAAAGACTGGTAATTGAAATATTACAAAAAGATTAAAACTGGAAGAGCTAGTACATAAATAATAGGAAAAGTTCATAGTGTGTAAGGTGATAGTGAAATAAATTATTAAGGGGGAAGAACATGAAAGTTAATCGTAGAGTATTAATTGCAGCAAGTTTGATAGCGATAATATCAATTAGTAGTGTTACCTATGCCTCTGTTTCAAATGCACCAGAGGTTTCTAAAAATGTAGATAAGAATATGAGTATATTTAGAAACTTTGATGTAGGGATAAAAGTTAAAGTGGAGGAACAGTTAAATGTAAGCAAATTACTTGAAAAGGACCTGGCCATTCAAACTACGACAAAAGGTCCACAAATATTAATTATTCATACACATCCACAAGAAGAGTATGCAGGTGATAAAAAAGGTAGTGTTTTAGATGTGGGAGATGAGTTGGAACGTGTTCTAGAAGAAAATTACAAAGTATCTGTATTACATTATAAAGATGAGAAAAATACTCAAGTTAGTGTGGTAGGTGCTTATGAGAGAATGGAACCTATTATAGAAGATATTCTTAAAGAAAATCCTTCAATACAAGTAATAATTGATCTTCAGAGGGATGGAGCGGTAGAACCATCGGCTACTTTAATGAATGGCAAATCAACAGCAAAAATTAATGTAGTAAGTGGACTTAATATGGATCAAAATATTGGGACGATAGGTAGTTCAAAAACATATTCGAATCCTTACATAGAAGATAATTTTAGTTTTAGTGCTCAAATGAAATGTAAGAGTGATGAGTTAACTCCTAATTTAATCCCTTATGTACTAGTAAAACCATATAGATATAACTTACATTTAGTTCCTAAGTCATTAGTAGTGGATATTGGAAATAATAATGATACACTAGAAGAAGCTATAAATGCAATTCAGCCATTCACAGAGGTTTTAGCAGAGGTCTTAAACTTAGAAAAAGTAACTAAATGATATACTTAATTAGCAGAGAGGAATACCAATTAAAGGTATTCTTTTTTGTTTATAGGACGTGTAACTTACAGGTTGGGGATAGTAGTAAGGTAGATCGGAAATAGTTTAAATAATTTAAATATTTATATATAATGTTCTTATACAGGGAGCGTGATTATATGAATATATTTAGGTGGAGAAAAATAGCATTATTTCTATTGTACTTTGGACTAGGTTTTATAGCCTCTGCTTTTATATTTATCTATGAGTCTAAAGAAAGTGTAGTAATGTCTCAATTCTTTATAGGAATAGGTTTAATGGTAGTATCAGCAGCAATAAGTTTTATATGTTGGAGATGTCCGTACTGTGGAAAATCTTTTGGAGTTAGGCATGGAAGAATGGAGTCTATTACGCATTGCCCATTTTGTGGTGAGAAGCTTAGATAACTTTGTAAAATGGAAAGATAGTAGTGTGATAGATTGGTAAATGATGAAATAGTATATACTGTTCTTATAATTATAAACTAGGGAGGAAATGAAATGAATTTATTTAGGATAATAGATATATTTACAACGATTAACGCTGCATCAGACTTGGCATGTGGTATATTAATGGTGTTTGTACTAATAAAGGCGCATGTTGCACTTGATACATATATTAAAAATAATAGAAGATAATGTGGTAGCGCTTTGTAGAATTTGTAATTTGCAAGTGGGGGATAGTAGTGTGGTGGAGTGGTAAATTAGAATTTAGAGAGGGAGACCAATATGCTCAAAAGATTAAATAACATACTGAATGTTGTAATGGGTTCATCTGTTGGAGTAATTGTAGGACATACCATCTATGTATGCTGGGAGTATCGAAAATATCCTGATTTATATGTTATGCAATCTGCTCCATGGTATACAAGCATAGTGGTCTATGGTGTGGTTACTGCTATCATTTTATTAATTACAATTGTCTTAAAATGTATTGTAAGAAAAAAGTTAAAGAATCATTAAATTCCAGTTTATCTATTAGCCCATTAGCTGAAATTTATCTAGTTGGATAATGTGACTGTGCTTTGTCGAGTGTGTAACTTACAGTCATGTGATAGCAGTGTGGTGGATTGGTAATGTTGAAATATTAAGAATTAATGTAGTAATATATATTAAAAGATTTGCTATCAAGGTGAGGTGAAGTTAGTGCAAGGAATTAAAACCATTTTGCTAGGAATAGCTTTTTCTTCTATTGAGGGTATAGCATTGATATTAGGTACTACAGGAATTGGAATAGCGTTTTTAGGATATTTTTCTAAGGAGAATGAGGGAGAATAATAGATGGGGGAATTAGTATGGTAGTATTAATGTATTTGAGTATATTTATAGGATTCATATTTCCAGCAGCAATGATTCAAGCTATTAAAAAGGCTATCAATAAAGAAAACTATACTGAGGATATCTTAATAGCTTGTATTTGTAGTGGAATAATTATAGCTACGCTAATATTAACCAATTCATAGGATGTAAAATGGGATGCTAGTGTGGTGGATTGGTAGTAGATATTAAAATATCGTCACTATAAGCTTGATGAGGTAAGTATATGAAGAGCTAATAGGGAAATCTATAAGCCCCCCTATAGCCAATATATTAGCACATAGAGGCATCTCTACCACGCACCTCCCTCTGTGCATACAAAATGCCTAAAATGAAAAATTTTAAGGGTATGATGTGTGGAAAATGGAATAAAACTAGTATGTCAAAGGATAGAGCCCAATTGGTAGTGTGGAAAACACTATTGAAAAGGGCTCTTTTTGATGTAAAAAATGCATGGAAATATGTAGAAAAGGGCTGGATTCTTAGTGTTTTAATATCAAACAAAATGTGATATACTATCCTGAATTAAAAAACACACAAGAAGTTTAGATAGAAATACAAAGCCAACAGATTAGATATTTTAAGAGTTGAACAAGATACAAGGAGGAATTAAAAATGGGAAAAATAGTAGCTATTGGTGGGGGCGAACTCAGTAAAGGGGAAACTTACATTTTAGATCAATATATCGTAGAATTATCACATAAAAATAATCCTAAACTATTATTTATACCTACTGCAAGTAAAGATGCTTTAGGCTATATCACAACAATCAAAGAATACTTTGGTGAGCTTGGATGTAGTGTAGATAGTCTTTGCCTTATAACGAATAGTTATACAGATGAAGCAATAAGGAGTATGATACTAGATGCTGATATTATTTATGTTGGTGGTGGAGATACGGTAAGAATGATGGAAAAATGGAAAGAATATAATGTGGATTCTTACTTGAAAGAGGCTTATGAGAAAGGGGTTGTATTATCTGGGATAAGTGCAGGTTCTATTTGTTGGTTTGAATTTGGACATAGTGATAGTGATTGTTTTATAAATAATGGACAGTGGGATTATATAAGAGCATATGGTTTAGGACTTATAACAGCTGCACATTGCCCACATTATAATGAGATTGGACGAGAAAGCTTTGACAATATGATGTTAGGGGAAGCTATTCCGGGTATTGCATTAGAGAATAAAACAGCATTTATTGAAGAGGATGGCAAGTATAAGGTAATGAAAGCCGATCAAGATAGTCGGGTTTATGTGTTAAACTATTGCAATGGAACACTACAAAAAGAAGAATTACATGAGGGGTGGGTAGATATTCAATTTCTAAAATAGGTAATCTATTGATTTAAAATAAATTACAAAATAAATAACGAGTCTATATAAATATTACATATAGGCTCTTTTTTCATGTCCCAAAATACAGAAAGAAGGTGACAGCATGGCAAGTCCAACAAAAAGTATTACAACAAGAACTGGACATATGAGTAAGGCGGATATTGATAGAAGGCTTGAGTATAAAGCTAAATTACGTGGTGATAGTGATAAAATACGTGCGCCAGCCTACTTGACATTACAGCAGAAGAAGTATTTTAGAACTATTGTGGACTACCTCAAAGAATCAGGAATATTAGGTAATATTGATGTGTATCTATTAGCTCAAACAGCCATAACCATTGATCGTATCCAAGCGTGTGAAGTTGCAATTAATTAAGATGGTATGGTTGATGAAGAGGGCAATCCTAATCCACATATAAAAATTAGAACGGCTTACATGAAGGACTTTTTTAGGATGTGTAATGAACTCAGCTTAAGTCCACAGTCAAGGGCAAAGATAGCAAATATTAACTGTAGTACTGAAGCTGAGAAAACAGATCCACTTCTGACAATACTAGGAGGTGGTAAGAAATAACGAGAGAGGAATTCAAAGAATCAAAGGCCTATAGGTATGCTATGGATGTACTGGATGGAAAATTTCCAACTAATAGGTACATAAAGGCAATAAGTAAAAAGTTTATTTATGAGATAGGCCATCAGGAAGAGATAGATTACTTTTTTGATTATGAAACTAATTAATTTTGCTACTGGAGCTGTAGCAGGCCAATTTTTATATGAGGCTTGTGTGGGCTACCAGTATTTTTTTGTGCTCAATATCTTTTGCTGGAAAAGGAAGGATAGACCTGATAATCGTAGATATGAAATCTGTTTACTATGGATAGCAAGGAAGAACTTTACGGCTCGAAATGTAAATTTATTGAAAAGGTCGCACCCTCAGTATTTCAAAGAACCTTAGGAAAGGCTCGTAATGTGGATATGCTCCTCAATCATGATGTAAGACGAAAGCTTGCCAGTATAGAGGATGGTACTTTGGAACTTAAAGAAGATAATATTGGGCTTCATGCGAAAGCAGTCATTAGTGATACTGAAGTTATAGAAGAGGCTAGGTGTGGAAATTTAAAAGGTTGGTCTTTAGGTTTTAGGGCTTTGAATGATAGCTGGCAAGAAGATGGTAGTGTGGCTAAAAGAACTTTAGAGGATATTGACCTTATAGAAGTATCCCTTTTAACAATTGAGCCAGCTTATATTGCTGTATCTGTTCAAGTGAGAAGTGAGGATATAGAGAAAAGGAGTGTAAGGGATAAGCCTGAGATAAGGGAGTGGGATGCAGAGGTAGAGAGTGAAAGAAATTTAGTGGCTACAAAGGCATGGTTATTTAAAAATAAAATATTTTAAAATTAATAAAAATAATTTATAATACATATTAATTGAAAAAAATATATACACAATAGCTTCAGTGAGAATAGGTACTGTTATTTTAGGAGGAGATTTAATGGAATACTATATTGAAATTGGAAGTAGCAAGATATGGGCTAATATTTCAGATAATGCAAATAAAGATAAACCCTATATATGCTTATGTGGTGGAGGACCGGGAATTGGGGATTCTTTAGAAGAGATAGATAATCTTATTAACTCAAGATTTAATGTTATTCGTTTTGAGCAAAGAGGATGTGGTCGTTCTACAGAAGATTTTAACTATACACTAGAGACTGCTATAGAAGATGTAGAAAAGATTCGTCAATTTTATCAAATTAAAACTTGGTATGTACTTGGGCACTCATGGGGAGCAAATGTAGCACTTTTTTATGCCTTAAAGTACACACAATCTTGTGATGGGGTTATTTATTTAGGCGGAATGGGAATTCAAAATGATAATGATTGGAATGAAGAGTTTAGTGAAAATGCTAAAAATTTAAGGCAACCAGAAATTGATCCCCCTCATATAAATTATGATGTATTAAATATGGGGCTACGTTCACATAATAACTATATTAAACAACCTATGCTATTAAGAAATATAGCTGACTTAAATATACCTGTTCAAGTTATTTACGGCAAAAAGGATATTAGCCCCATGTGGCCTGCTGTGCAGCTTTCCAATCTTTTACCTAATTGCAATTTAGTTATCTTAGAAAATTGCAATCATTTTCCCTGGATACAAGATGCAGAAAAATTAAAAGTTGTAATATTGAATTGGATAGATAGTTTAACTAAATTAGAACAATGAATGAGTGTATAGTACATCCAAGAGATGTACTTTTTTATTACTACAAATTAAACTAGAAAGGATGATTAGATGAAGTTATTACTAGAAAAAAGAAGTAACCTAATCGAACAAATCGAAGCTATTATGAATATCGCTGAATCAGAGACAAGAACCTCTCTACGGAGGAATTAGATACAATTAATGGCTATACATATGAAGCAAATCAGATTGATGCTACAATACAAACGCAAAAGAAGCTAGAGCATTGATGACCACAATTAAAGAGCCAGCAACAAATAATAAGTAAGAGCAAACATCCCTGTTAGATGAGATTAGAGCCTTACAAGCTGATGCCAATAAGGAAATTGAAATTGGAACAAGAGAGGTAAGAGATGGAACACATACCTTTTCAGATACTGCAGTAGGCTTCGGTAATGCACCAACTGAAATTATTTCTAAGACCACTTTTGCAGATTACATCTTAGATAAGCTTGCTTATATCTCACCTTTATATGGTGCTGTACGTCATGAACGCTTTGGAAACAGTAAGCATCAAATTCCAGTACAGGCAAACAAGTTAGGAAAGTTTATCCCAATGAAAGAGCTTGTAGAATATACAAAACAAGTAGCAACTTTTGAGCCAATCAAGCTAGAAGCCCACAAGTTTGGAACGCTTATTACATTTTCACAAGAAGCTATTGAAGATATTGGCTACAATGTGGTGGGAGAATTAATGCGACAGTTAGCTGAATCTTATGGGTTAACTTTAGATGAACTGATTGTAAAGGGGAATGAAGAATATAAGGTGAATGGCCTAAATGACTTTAGTGCGGATGATGGGGCTAAAGAAGTACAGTTACCGGCTAAACTGACACCTGAAACGCTAACTGAAATGTACTTTGTCCTTCCTATTCGTTATCGTCATACAGCAACTTGGGTCATATCAGACCAAACAGCTAAGGTCTTAACCGATATGAAGTTTGAAGATGGTAGACCCGTTATTATTAATGAGCATGTGGCTAAACTTAATGAAACAGGACCAGCTATTTTCTTTGGAGACCTCAAACGTGCTTTAATTGTGGGTGAGAGAAAGGCTTATCACTTCAAAAGTCTACAGAGTATGGATTTATTCGTGATGAGATTGCTATTAAAGCAAATATGAGACTAGATATTAAAAAGGCTTTAGGCGAGGCTCTTGTTATTGGTACTTCAAGTGATACAAGTAGAAGCAAGGCAAAAGCAGCATAAGGGGTGATAGATGAAACTGTCAGAGTTAGATTTACCTTTACTAAAAGAGTATTTAAGGCAAGATGGAGACGAGGATGATAGGTTAATACAAGCTATTATTGAAGCTTCAAAATCTTATGTTTGCAATTATACAGGTCAACGCATAGATCAATTAGAAGAATATGAAGATGTAGCAATTGCAGTATTGGTTCTTATCGCTGAGTTTTATGATAATAGGACAATTAGTGTGAATGATAGATTGAATTTTAGAATAAATATGATGTTGGAATCTTTGTTGGTAAGGCATAATGTTAATTTGATATAAAAAAGATTGATTTTAATTTAAAAATCTGATAGATTATACATAATCTAAATGTTCTGATTAGCAAAGCAGTATGTATGGAAGTGAGAATCAGTGCATTGGAAAACTAAAAGAGGTTGGCCTAGTTTTATAATTATTAAAGATTTTCGAAGGGAGATTCTCCACATGCATATACTTTGTAAACAAGAATTACTTATGAATAGTATTAATATAGCACTTAAAGCTTGTTCAACTAAAACAACAATGCCTATATTAGGATGTATTTTAATTAAAGCTTATGATAATCAAGTAACTTTAGTCGGTTATAATCTTGAATTAGGTATTGAAAGCACTATTCAAGTAGAAGTAATAGAAGAAGGTTCGATTGTTTTAGAGTCAAAAATCTTTTCAGAAATCATTAGAAAAATGCCTAATGAGATAGTAGAGCTATCCACAGATGGAAGTCAAATGGCAAGAATCATTTGTGAAGACTCTGAGTTTGTTATTGCTGGACAAGCTGGGCAGCAATTCCCTGAGTTGACACAAGTAGAAAGATACAAGTCTTATACACTGTCTCAACATACCTTCAAAGAAATGATTAGACAAACGATCTTCTCTGTTGCTCAAGAAGAATCAAGACCAATCCTTACAGGAGAAATGCTTCAAATTAAAGATGGTTTTTTCCGTCTGGTATCTTTTGATGGTAATAGAATTTCTTATAGACAAACACCTTTGTCAACAGAGTATGAAACACAAGAAGTTGTAGTTCCGGGGCGTACACTTAGCGAGCTTAGTAAAATTCTTTCATCTGATGAAACAGATATGATAAATCTTTACTTTGAAGAAAAAAATATTTTGTTTGACTTAGGTGAATGCAAAGTTGTTTCAAGATTACTTGAAGGACAATTCTTAAAATATGAACACGTATTCTCATCAGATTATGCAACACGTATTGAAGTCGATTGTAAAAAATTTTTAATGAGGATTGAAAGAGCTGCACTTATTTCTAGAGAAGGAAAAAATCCGATAAAAATAAAGATAGATGGAGATAATATGATTATCACTTCCAAGGCTGAACTTGGAACTGCACGTGAAAAGTTAGGAATTGAACTTGAAGGTAATGAGTTAAGTATTGGTTTTAATCCTAAATTCTTAATTGAAGCACTTAAATCAATTGATGATGATCGTATTTGTATTCACTTCATATCCCCTTTAGCACCTTGTGTCATCAACCCAACACAGGGGGATCATTATAAATATCTTATTGCACCAGTTCGGATGAGCTTAACGCATAATGACTAGGTTAGTTTAAATATTAGTACATGAATTAGCGCTTTAAAATGAATATAAATTTAGTTAATTAGTAATAAGCTTAGAAAATAGGTGATAAAATCCACTTTGATGCTGGAAAACTAAATAAACGAATAATATTTACAACCCACACAGAAATAACTAACTCTATAGGACAAATAATCCTACAGGAGCAACCAATAAAAACTGTGTGGGCTAATATTATGCCCATAAGAGGCTTTGAACAAACCTTAGAAGAACGATTAAGACCTGAAACAGTCTATAGGGTTTTAACAAGATATCATAGAGGCATAACACCTGACATGAAAATAAAGTATAAAGATAAACTCCTTCATATCACAGAGATCATTAATGTGGATGAGGGAGATTTTGTATTAGAGATTACAGCCACCTCAAAGGAGAAGAGGCATGGCGAAGAATGATGTATTCCAGTTGAATGGCCTCACAGATTTACAGAAGAAATTATCTTTTGTTACGAAGAGCTATCCCGATGAATCAGAGAAGCTTTTAACTAAAATGGGAAATCAATTTAGAAAAGAAGTTAAGAAGAAAACACCTGAAAGACCATAGGTACGAGTAAGAAAAAACTTATTAATTCCTATAAAGTAAGTAGGGTGAAGGGTTATGGTAAAGACCTGTATGTAGAATTTAGGTCAACAAGCCCTTATTTTCATTTAGTAGAAAGAGGACATAGAATTGTAGTAGGCGGAAGAGGTATAAAGAAAAAGGATACAGGAAAACGAGTAACTGGTAAGTATATGGTTAAAAGGACAACTTTGGAGTTTGAAAAGGAACTCCCACAACAAGCCGAAAAGATGGTGAATAGGGTAGTGAAGAAACTTTTATGATAGGCTATCAGGATATTTTAAAGGCAGCAATAAAGAGACTTAATACCACACACCCTACCATACCTATTTATGGTGATGAAGTAACAGAAGGCTACAAAGTGCCTTGCTTTTTTACCACACTACTGCCTATTGAAAGTGAAACCCAAACGAAGAATTACATATCTACAAACTTACTCATTGTTATTTCCTATTTTTCAGATTGTAAGGACAGCCTTAAAGGCCTACAGGTAATGTCAAAGTTAAAGAAAGTCCTTGGTATTTGCTTAAGTGTGGGAGATAGACATTTTACAATACAAGATAGTATGATTGAGAAAGTTGAAAAGGATATTTACCAATTTTCTTTTCATATTACTTATCATGAGCTTATTAATTTTGAACCGGATAATGAACTTATCATAACCATTAAACACCACATAGAAGGGAGCAATAAATGAGTTTACCAAACGTCATAATTAACTTTAAACAGACAGGGGCTACGGCAATCCAAAGAGGATAGCGTGGAATAGTGGCACTTGTATTAAATAGAGAAAAACAAGAAGTACATGCGTTAAATAATGTAAAAGATGCAGCTGGTATTATACAGCTGACAGACAAACAAAAAGAATATATACAATTGGCCTTCATAGGATGCATCAAATCTCCTAAGAAGGTTATTATTGTTTTTAGAGGAAGTGAAGGTGAGGATTATAATCAGGCTCAAGAAATATTGGAATCTCTTAAATGGGATTATCTTACTATACCTGAAATTGAAAGCCAGGATGTTGCTCGTGTAGTTGTGTGGATAACAAGCCTAAATAAAAGGTGCAAGGTAGTCTTACCTCATGCGACCACAGCAGATGCAGAGAAGGTCATTAACTTTACTACCTCAAATATTAAGACTAGTGAAAGGGATTATAGTACAGCAGAATATACCTCACGAATAGATGGTCTTTTAGCTGGAACACCTATGACGATTAGTGCAACTTTTGCATCACTTAAAGAAGTAATAGGATTTGACCAATTAACTAAAGAGCAAATGGATGAGGCTATTGGAAATGGGCAACTTATCCTATATCATGATGGAGAAAAGGCTAAAATTGCAAGAGGAGTCAATAGCTTTACCACAACCACACAAGATAAAGGAGAATCCTTTAAGAAGATAAAGATTGTGGATGCTATGCATAGGATTGAAGATGATATTAAAAAGACTTGTGAAGATAGCTATATTGGAAAGTATTCTAATAGCTATGATAATAAATGTGTACTGATTACAGCTATTTAGGCTTATCTTGACCAGTTAGTGATGGATGGTATCTTAGATGCAGACTTTAAGAATGTAGTAGAGATTGACGTAGAGCAACAAAGAAATTATCTGAAGAGTATTGGTGTGGATGTAAGTAGTATGAAAGAACTTGATATTAAAAAGGCTAATACAAGGGATAAGGTATTTTTGAAGTCACAGATTAAGATATTAGATGCGATTGAGGATATAAGTTTGAATGTGGCTATATAGAAGTAGACTTTAAAGAATGAATTGTATATAATAATTAAAAAGCATTAGGGGAGTATACAAATGAAGCGATTTACGTTTATATATAACTGTATTATACTAAGTATAGTGTTAGTTTTAGGAGTAATGTATTTAAGTAAGATTTTCCTAGGTATTTCTTTTATTAATGATGATATCTATTTATATCTATTAATTGCAATACCATTGATGATTACCTTTTATCCATACTGGGGGGGATTTGGTGTAGGATTACTTTCATTGGTATGGCGAGGTGTTGCAGCTATATCTATACTATCTATAACTTTTTTAGCAGCATTTTCTCAAAATGGACTGGGAGCAAATTATGCTTATATGAAATCACCAAGTCAGGAACAAGAAATAGTCATTAAGCAATATATTACAGGACTACATCATTTTACAAATAATATTGAGATATATAAGAGAGTAGGGGTCTTTTTTAAGAAAGATATCAAGAATGCTATTTATATAGATGAAGATAAAGTAGGACTGAGTGGAAGGGTGGAAATTATAGATGGAAGTAAATTTGAAGGCAAGGAAGAATATACTATAGATAATCAACTTATCTTCAGGTGGATAGATGATGAGACTTTAGAATTGTACTACCAAGGTCCACAAGAAAAGAATGGAAAAAAGATAAGTATACAAAAAACTATAGACCTATAAATTGAATAAAGTAGATACATAATAAAGAAAACTGTATAGATTAGTTATGATATTAAAGGGCTCACAGTAGCCCTATTTTTTATGCCACAAGAAAGAAACAATATATATAACAAAGGATAAGGTGTTTTTAAAGTCTCAGATAAAGATATTGGATGCGATTGAGGATATTGTACTAAACGTAGATATAGGATAGGAATCAACACATTATAAATTATTCAAATATGTTTAAATACTCTTTGGTATATGATACAATTACTTAAAATAAATAGGGGGAAATATGAATAATAAATATAAGATAGTTTTATGTACAGTCTTAATATTAAATATCTTGATGGTTATTTTAACGCATGTTTTATCTATAACGCTACTTATAGATGGTTGGAGATACATATTATGGATTGTCTTACCATTAACTTTAGTTTTCTACCCAAGTAAAAGAAATAACAGACTAATATTAGTAAGGACGTTTATTGTGTTAGCTACCTTTCTAGTCAGTGGTTGTTTATTTTTAACTGGCATTTGGAAAGATAGTAACTACGGTTATATGAAGTCTCCTAAAGGACATCATGAAGTTATTCTAAAAAAATATTCTTTAGGATTTCCTCAACCAACGGTTTCTTTAGAGGTTTATGAAAAAATAGGAATCTTATTTAAGAAGGATACAGGGGAGAGAATACGTGTACATGATTATCCTATTTTACTTGGAAATGGTACAAAATTTGAAGGTAAACAAAGATATGAAATAGACTATAATTTAATCCTTGAGTGGATAGATGAAGATACACTTGTTATATACCTTAAAGGTATAGATGCATCAGTAAGAGGTGACAGAACTCTAGCAAGTATAAAATTTGTAAATAAATAAGATATTTTTTATATTAAGGGCTTTCAACAGCCCTATTTTTTATACTACAAGGTAAGCGATTAATTAGAAGGTGTCCAAAAATAAAAATCGTACAATTAGAGTTGGAGCATTTCACTCTAGTTGTACGATTTATTATTTGCAGTTATTTTGAATCTCTGGTGCCCAAGGCATTAGTTCCTCTAGTTCTTCAGGATTATTTTTGTAATCAACATCCGGCATATATTGTAATAAATATTGGAGATACTTATAAACATTAAGTCCATTGGCTTTCGCTGTTTCTACAAGGCTGTATACTGTTGCACTTGCAGCAGCACCTTTAGTACTAGCAGAGAATTCCCAGTTCTTTCGGCCAACTGTAAAGGGTCTGATACTATTCTCAGCTAGATTGTTCGAAATAGAACATCTACCATCTAGTAAATAGGTCTCCATATATTTCTGTTGATTTTTAGCATAAGTTACAGCTTTTCCAAGTCTTGATCCATTTAAGGGTTGGAGTGAATGAATCCAACACCAAAAAGCCTCTAAAACTGGTTTTTCCAATTCAAGGCGTGCCTTTTTACGTTCTGCTGGAGATAAATCGGTCAACTTTCTTTCTATCTCAAATAGTTTATTACAGTAATCTCTACCAATCTCACCATTAGAAAGTTTACCATCTTTAGAAGGAGTGGTAGGAATGGCTTCTACAAAATATCGTCTTAGGTGAGCCCAACAGCCACAGCGCTTAATAGCTTGTACTTTTTCATACCCATTATAACCATCGGTATGTAGGTACCCTTCAAAGCCCGCCAGGTAGTTTTTAGGATTTTCTCCTGATCTAGATGATTGATAATCATACAAGACAATAGGTGCTTTCCCATCATTACCTGTGCGATACAGCCACATGTAAGAGTCAGTTGTTGCTTTCTTACCGGGTTCATTTAATACTTGTACTGTGGTTTCATCAGCATGTAACACTTCACGTTTAAGAAGTTCTTTGTGCAATGCTTTTGTAATCGGTACAAGCCAATCTTGGGCACAACGAATAACCCAGTTGGCAAGTGTTGCACGACTAAGTTTAATTCCGTATTGTTCCCATTCTTTTTCTTGTCTATATAATGGCATTGCATTGACATATTTCTGATACATAACATGAGCTACAGATGAAGGTGATGCAAGACTATGTCTCATGACTGGTGATGGCGTAGCTGCTTTAGAAATAACAGCATAGCCATCTTCTTTACATGTAGGACACTCATACGCATAACGTATATATCGAATAAGTTTTACTTGAGCTGGAATGAATTGAATCTCTTCACGAACTTGTTCTTTGCCTATAGGTTTAAGCCCTGTATTGCACCAAGGACAATTTTTCTCATCCTCATGTAGTGTACAAGGTACTTCAATGATTGCTAAGTTTTTTGTTAATACTTCACGCGTTGTTTTACCTTTTTTACGTTCATATCCAGCAACATCTTTATAGGTTGGTTCTGGAGCGTTTGAATCAGAATAAACCTCAGCTTCGTCAAAAAGACCAAGTTGCCCTTGTATATCAATCTTAGTTTTTTCACTCGATTGCCCAAAGAGTTTCTTAGTCAGATAATGAACTGTTTCTGTTAAATTTTCGATTTGTGCAGTTAGAGATTCAATTGTGTTTTCTAGTTGTTTGATATATTCTTCTTGTGTCATTATGGTATAAAGCTCCCTATAAGTATTACAATGATTATACCCTATTTCGACAATAATTTCTACTTAAATGTACCTCTAAACCCTTTATTTGTAAAGGTTTTAGAGGTACTATACATCTCGTTGTGATACCTTTTTAAGAGCCTTTGGTTGATCTATTGAAAGACCTTCCATAAGCCATCTGAACTCTTGCCAAGTAATATCTCTAACTTCTTCTTTAGAACGGGGCCATTGAAATCGACCACCTTCTAGACGTTTATACATAAGTACAAATCCATCTTGTTCCCAATGGATTGCTTTTAACCGATCTCCTCGTCTACCACAAAATAAGAAGAGACTATTATCAAAAGGGTTTAAATCATAGGTATCTTTAATAATCGCAACAAGTCCATCGATTGATTTTCTCATATCTGTATAACCGCACACAATAAAGATGGATTGTACGTTTGAGATATTACCTAACATAAATGCCGTAGTGCATTGATGGTATGTGTTATAGTGGCTTCGTCTGCACCGGATTGAATCTCTAAAGCTATACCTTCTAACTTGATGATAATAGCTGTAGAGGGAGAGGTTTCATGAAGTTTAGGAAGATGTGTATCATTTATTACACGAAGTGGTACAACGTCTTGTTTTACAGGAATAGAATGATCGTAATGACCTAAGGGTATTTCTGTAGCCTCCATACGAAGTTTGTTGATCCAATAGTATAGAGAGCTCGGTGCAATACCATTCTCTTTACACCATCTCGTATCAGGAAGACCACTTTTACGACACTCCATAATACGTGATGTCCAAAGATTTATTTTTTCTTGACTGGTCTTTCTCAATAAGAGTACCTCCTTATTTTAAATAGAGTTATAGTAAAAGACTCCAAAACAATGAATGTCTTGGAGTAATTATCTCATTAATAAGGAAGTATGGAAATATACTCAGTTATTAACCGCTTACACTACAAGAAAGGAACAACATGGATAAATACAATACACAACAAGTCATGAATGGAACTTGGGGAGAGGTGTGGGTTGACGGAACCTATATGGCAGAAGGTAACGGGTTTTTCGTGTAGTGGTTCGCTCACGATGAATAAGGTATCTTCTTTTTTTATTAAGAAATTAAACGAGGATATGAAGCAAGGCAAGCAAACAGCTTTTACTATTATCTCCAAACTAGATAATCCGGATGCCATCGGTTCTGAACGCATCATTATAAAGGATGCTGTTTTTGATAAACTGATTTTAGCCAATTGGTCGTCAGCTAAGACATTAGGAGAAGAACAAATTAATTTTACATTTTCAGATTGGGACTTATTAGATATTGCAGAATAGAGGAGGACACAACAGATGTCATTAATAGATAAATTACTTCAAATGGACAATAAAACACTTACAGAAATGCCAAAAAGAGAGATGGAAGTACCTAGACTAACACAAGTGTTAGGAGAACCTTTTAAGGTGGTATGTCAGGGGATTGATGGAGAAAGGTATGCAGATATTCAGAAGGCTTCTATTGACCTTAATAAGAAAGGGGGCGTACGTAATATTAACCTCTTTGATATGCAAGTGCTTACTGTTATTGATGGTGTGGTAGAACCTAGCTTAAAGGATACAAAGCTATTGCTTTAGGCGCTGGCCTTGTTATTAAGTATTGGGATCTTATTAAAACATTCTTCCTAGATTTAGTAAGTAAGATTGGAAGGTATCTTGAAGCATGTGGTGTGGACTTTAATAATATGAAGGAAAGCTTTAATAAAATAGTACAAGCGATTGGATTAGGGATTCAAGCTCTTATTAGTTTCTTTATGGGACTATGGGAGAAAATCAAACCTCTTGTTGAACTTTTTGGTATAAGTATCTTTGTGGTATGTCATGAAATAGTAGGAGCTTTCCAAGGTATGATGACAGGTGTGGGAAGTTCATTAATAGTCTTATGAGTTTGTTTGGAGGGCTTGTTGATTTTATAGTTGGTGTGTGTAGAGGTGTGATGAATACGATTATTGGCTTTATTAATGGAGGAATTAGAGGACTAAATAAGCTGGCTAATATCAAACTTCCTGACTTCTTAGGTGGCAAACAAATAGGCTTTAGTATTCCTGAAATCCCTATGCTTTATAAAGGTACAAATAACTGGAAAGGTGGCACAGCTATGATTCATGATAGAGGTGCTGAAATTGTGGATTTACCAAGGGGGACAAGAGTTTACCCACATGATGAAAGTATTAAGAAGGCCTTTAATGATGGAGCAAGAAACAATACAGGTGTAACTATAGCAAAACTGGCTGATACCATTGTGGTGCGTGAAGATGCAGATATTAATGGAATTGCTAATGCACTCTATAACAAAATGAAGAAGTATGCTTTTAATAGGGCATAAAGGAGGTATGTGTGGACTATTATCTTTCATTTAATAATAATGAGGAAAGGTTAAGGCTACCAGTCATTCCTTCTTCTTTTGAGATTTCAATACCACACCAAAATACTACTGTAAATATAACGAACTTAGGTGAAATCAATCTGATAGGCAAACCTGGACTTGCAACTATGACAATAGAATCTTTCTTTTCAAAAATTTTGTCTATACAAAGATTTCTCACAGCCCTATGAGTGCATAAAAATGCTCTTAAAGCGGAAAGACTCAGGAAGGCCTATTAGAGTAATTGTTACTGAAACACCTATAAATTATGCAATGGCTATAGAAAGCATTACCTATTCTGAAGTTGATGGAACAGGTGATGTTTATTTTATTTTGGAGCTAAAGGAATACAAATTTATTAAGGCAAGTAATGTGGCTACTACAATTACAGCAAAGGGTACAACATTAAAAATCCCTAATACAAAAAGGGAAACTAAGCCCGCACCATCAGAATATGTGGTTAAGAAAGGTGATACATTGTGGGGAATAGCAAAAAAGATTACAGGGGAAGGAGCTAATTATAAGACAATAGCAGAAAAGAACACTCTAAAAGATTCTGACTTGCTTAAGATAGAGAAAAGGCTGGTGATATAATTTCAAAGATACTATTAAAGAATAAAAATGGACTTATAGATGTAACACATATGGCAAGTGAGATTACTTGGAGTGGGAGTCAGGATGAAGTAGCAAGAAAGTTAGAACTTAACTTTTTATATCCTTTGCAGGGCCACTATACCCCTAAAATCTATCCAAACATAGGCGAAGAATTATTCCTTTATGATGATAAAGATATGGAATTATTTGGAGGAAGAGTATTTTATAATGAGCGATTAGGGGAGCAAGGTACAACTCAAGTAACAGCCTATGATGATGCTATTAGATTAGCAAAAAGTAGGGGTACATATAACTTCAAAGGTAAAACAGCTGAAGCTATAACAAGAACAGTTTGTAACGATTTAGGTGTGGAAATAGGTCAGTTAGCACCTACAGGAATACCACAGAAAATGCTTTGTAATGGTGAGGGGATGTATGAAATTATCTCTAATGCCTATGAGGGGGCAAGTAAGCAAAATAAAAAGATTGATCTAGTCGGTATCTTCCAAGATGTCTACACCAAAGAGCAAGACAAACAAGCTGGGACAGTAGCAAGTAATATGCTTAGAGGGATAGAACAAAGTATGGAGTTGACCACACTAGGCAATACTTCATATGCTAGTGGGAAATTAGTAAATATTGAAGACTCGGCAACTAAACAGCTGGTTCTATTTTTTATTGTGAGTGATAGTCACAGTTGGCGTGGTGGGCAATATAGGACCATTATGAAGATAGGATTTATGGGAATAGATATTTAAGGCCATTGTAGGATGGAATAGAATGATAAAACTTAATTTTTTACAAAATACAAAAAATATATTGACAAAAAATGACCACAGTTGTAGTCTGATATTAAAGGAGGAGAGATAATGAATATAACAGAGGCAGAATGGTTAATTATGAATGTTTTATGGGGGGAGGCACCACTAACAACCAAAGAAATTGTGGAAAAATTAGCAGATGAAAGAAAATGGTCACGCAATACAGTAAGAACCTTAATAGTGCGATTAATGGAAAAAGAGCTTATTGGAGCAGATAAAAGTAGTAGTAATTTTAAATATTATCCATTAGTTGAGAAAAAGTATTGCCAGATGAATCAAACAAAAAAGTTGATAAATAGAATCTACAATGGCTCATTGGGTATGCTTGTTAGAAATTTTGTGGATCAAACGGAATTAACAGAGGAGGATAGGCAGGAATTGTTGCAAATTATAAATGAAGGGTCAAAAGGGGGAAAATAGACTATTAGTTAGTCTGTAAGGGGGTTCAATGGAAACAATTTTACATATGACAGTATTAGGAACTATAGCAGCAGGAATAATCATGTTAGTGAGTAGAGGACTAGATACATGGTTAAAAGCAACATGGAAATATCTGCTTTGGTTAGTGGCTACGATTAGATTTTTAGTACCTGTAATGCCAACAAGTTCGTTAAGTCTATTTAATTATATAGGCGAAACAAAAAGTATAGCAGACAACAAGGGTACAAATGTTAGAGAAAATATTTTAGAAGGCCGTTATGCAGTGACAGAAGATGTTGAGAAGATAACTGGACAAGATGAACAATATGATAAGCCTGTAATAAATAGTTTTCAAAATAGAGAGGAACGTCAAGCATTAGGTAGTGTAGGGATATTACATATATGGGGGATAATAAGTATTTGTTTTGCAACTTATTTTATTAGACTACATATAAAATTGAGCCAAAATGTTCAAAAACTTAATAGAGTTACTGATGTAGCTACATTAGCTTATATAGCTCAATATAAAGAAGAACTTAAAATTAGGAGTAAGATTCAAGTAGTTTATGGAAAGTCGCCTTCATTGGTAGGCATTATAAAACCTACTATTATTTTGCCCAAGCATTATAGTCATGACGAACTTCAAACAATTATTTTACATGAACTTACGCACTATAAATATAAAGACCATTGGATTGGGCTCTTGCAATTAATTGTAATCACAATACATTGGTTTAATCCTATAGCATGGGTTCTAGTAAAAAATATGAATAGAGATGCTGAGTTGGCCTGTGATGAACGGGTATTAAGAATTGTACAAGATAAAAAATTGTATATGGAAACGTTAGTTAAACTTGCTACGGATAAAGCATTTCATAGTTATTTAATAATTGGCATGGAAAGCAACAAAAAACAACTTAAGAGGAGGATTGAGAAGATGGTCCATCCAGTAAAAAATAAAAAGATAATAAGCATTATAATAGCAGTTATTTTAGTAGGTTTATCAATTGCTTTACTTACGAATAAAGAGGTACCTACAAAATCAGAGAATACTAATGTTTTAATTTTAGGACATGCAGAGCATCAGCAACAAGTAGATGCTATTCTATTACTTGAAATAAACAATAAATTAGAACAAGTAGACGTAACTTCTATACCAAGGGATACGAAAGTACAAGTCAATGCAACAAGTGCTCTTAGTCAAATTGAAGGACTTACAGCATGTAAAGTAAGTGAGATACCGAACTATAGTAGTATGATAAATAAAAATATTGTACCAGAAGAAGTAGTTGTAGAAGAAATAGAAAGGTTATTAGATAAAGAAATTGCCTATTATATTAATCTACCTTCTAGCGTATTTGCAGATATGATGAGTGAGCTAGGGGGAATAACCTTAGATGTTCCACAAGATATGTATTATGAAGACCATTCACAACAACTTTTTATAGATCTTAAACAAGGTGAACAAAAATTAACTGGTGAGCAGTTAGAAATGTTTGCAAGATATAGGGCCTTACCTCAAGGGGATCTGGATAGAATTAAAAATCAACAATATATATTACAGGCAATAATAGATGAAGTAGAGGAAGAACCAATAGAAACTAAAATATTTATGAATATAGCAAAAGATGTTATACAGAAAGTAACTACTAATATGCAGATTAAAGATTTAACACAATATATTCCTTTTATTAATAAAATAAAGGGTGAAAATATCAAGTTTTCTACTGTACAAGGTGAAATGCAGTATGAAGATGGAAAGAAATATTACATTTTAGACTAGAAACAATGAGTAAATTGATACATCTTAGCTTTGGTAGGCTATAATAGCTAGAGGTTTGTTACAGTAGTTTGATAAATATTTTTTAATAGAATCAGAACATATATAAACTGTAGAACTTGATTAACGTAATGTAAAGTGAAGTTTTCAGCGCCTTAATAGTTATTTCATAAATCAAATAATAAACGATACTCTTAGTAGAAATCTTACTAGGAGTATTTTTATTACAAGTGATAGTCATAAATGGAGCAGTAGTCAGTTATTAGAGATATGTACTATATTAATTCCAAATGCTCTACTGGTGTTATTAACATTTCCATTTGGAGTTTTAATACCAATGCAGCGTCTGCTTATAGTATCTATGGGTAATATGCAATATGTAGGGGGGCTTATAATTGGGGTGGAGATAGTCAAATTTATTAAATATATAAAGAATAGAAAAGAGGGTTAAGTGCTGATATAACATTAAATTAAGTAGCCCAGCCATTATGCTAAAATCTTATCCATAGCCCTATAGTCAGTATATGCTTTTAAGTTTTAGGATAAAGAAAGGCATTATTAGTAATCCTGATGTGTGGATTAATGAAGATTATAGTAAAAGTAATGTGAGGTCATTGATTATAAAGGTTAGGTTATATGTTTAATATATCAGGACAGTATTAACTATGAATAATTATATTACAAATAGATTAATTTTATCAAACAATCGTTGATTATTTTTGGATGTTTAATTAAAATTATATTCAGAATATTTATCGAGAGTTCTAAGGGGGTGTATATCTTGAAGTTAAAAAAACAAATAACTGTAGTAGGGTGTCTAATTTTATTAGTAGGAAGTGTTTATGTCTACGGATATACGTATGAACCTAAATCAGATGTGTTACAAAAAACGACTATGAAGAGTAATGATGTAGTGACTAAGGAATGTTTTAAAGTAAGCCAAGGGGTAGAAGTTGAACCATCATTAATACCTAATGTAAATACAAGATATCTTAATCATCTAGAATCTATAGGAGTAGATACAAGCAAATTTTTAGGTTACGCCACAGGGGATATTTTTCAAGGGGAATATGGTAACTTAGGTAGCATAAGTACTAGACATCTTAGATGAAATGTCAATTGGAGATATTATGCCTTATATTTATTTGAGTACTGATCAAACCCAAGGTTATATCGTTAATCAATCTAAAACTGGTGAATTTAATGTAACAAAGATTGTGCCACAAAAAGAAAATAATAGAACAGAATATATTATTTGGGAAATTAGCTAAAGCATAAAAGAATATTTCTAAATACAAGCTATAGCTACTTTTTTAGTTTGTTATATTTCTAAATATTAAAGTGCTAGCCGTTATGACTTGTTTACTTTTTTATAGTAAAAATAATAACGATCACTAGTTATAAGAAGTTGTTAGATTGAAATATTTAATAAATTAATAGAGTCTACATAATGCCTGGAATTTCACTAAATTATTTAATGCACTAGGGGACAGATATAATGAGAATAAAGAAAATATTAAGTATGGTATTGGTAGTAAGTATAATTATATTTTTATTGAGTGGCTGTGCCTCTTATTCAAATTACACTAATAGTAATCTTCTTAATGAGTCATATGAAAATGAATCATTTAATAATAGTATAATAGTCTCTGAAGGAGATTTTACTTTGTTTTATAATAGTTTTAATCAATCTATTGACAAAAATTATTATATAAGTAAAGATGAATTTTTAAAATGGCAAAAGGTAGAAGATTCTCATGATTGGTCAAATACTGCTACTATAATAAACAAATATATCTATGATTTTGCCAATGATCAAGATAGCGATTGTTACCGTATATGGAATATATACAAAAGAGATTGCATAGAAACGGATTGTGGGGTTACTCAATTCTTTGCTGTTTGGGAATATGATAAAAAACATTCTTGGAATGGATTAATATGTGAAAATGTTATTAGTACAGAGAATTGCAATGCAATAAAGAATTGGATTATTTATAGAAATGCAGCAAACACTAAGTGTAAAGTTAAAGAATTAGACTAAATAATAGTTAATTCATGAACTCAAATTTATTAAAATAAAATCTAATTTAATATTAAATTTACTGCGCCAGCCATTACGGTTGGCCTTATTTTTTTGCCCTAAAACTTTATCCCTCCCTATACTATTTCTAATTGTAAAAAAGCTTTCCTAAAGGGGGAGCCTATAGATCAAGCTCAACCCACTCGCTTTAAAACGAATGAAGAACTGGCAAGTACTTATAGGGAAGTACCAACTGAATGGTGTGGCGTAAATCAACTACAATTTACATAAGAGGTAAGCAACATGGAACGATTCAGCATAGCTATACCGAGTGACGTGAAAAAGCAACTAGGACTTATGGCAAAGGCTAATTTTAGAAACCTAAATGGTGAGATTAATAAGGCTTAGATGATTATATAAGGAAGAATGGTGCAAGTGTGGTAGAAGATGCACCAAATTGGTGGGAGTGTGAGTCAAAAGTACAAGAATGTCAATCACAGCAACAACCTATTGAACCAATCAAGCACCAACAAGAACCAATAGTACACCAAAATGAACCAATTATAACCACACTACATAATACTGATGAAATAGAAGAATCTTAACCAATAGGGAGCATGACAACATGGCAAACAACGTGAAGAATTTAGGACTTGATATGGGTAACAGCACCATTTGTGTGGCTGGAATAGATGAGAAGGGTGAAATAGTTAAGGGTTACACCAATAGCGTATACTCAATGGATACGGCTCTTATAAGTGGAGATATTATAGAATGTAAGGGAGTTAAGTTAGCATTAGGAGTAGGGCATACTACCCTTAGTAATGTGGATAAGACCAATAGAGAATACATAGAGCATCAAATACTTTGGGTAGTAAATAAGCTATATGGGAGTGGAACTCATTATATTAACTTAGGTGTGGGCTTACCAATTAGTATTTATAAGGCTAAAAAGGAAGAGTTTGCAGAAAAGTTAAAGTACAAGCAGAAGGGTCTGCAGCACTTAGAGTTCTTGCTAATTACATCGATAAAGATAATACTACACTTATTATAGATATAGGGATGAAGACCACAGATGTTATCCTAGTAGAATGGAATGGTAAATTTACAATAAGCAATTATGAAACAACTAATATTGCCCTCTATAATAGGTATAAGGTATTACAGGATAAGGTTGCTAGTGAGGGTGTAGAAGTTACTATTGAGCAAATCGATAAAAAGTTTAAGAGTAATAAACCAGTTATTAGAACAGAAAAAGGGGAATTCAATTTGAAGGAACATCTAGTTGATACTTTACCTGTTTGTCGTGATATTATGAAGGATATTGAAAATAAGTTTGGCAAAACCATTTTACATGACAAGATTTTTGTTGGTGGGATTCAGAGAAATTTTTAGGTACAGTAGGTGGGAAGGTTAGAAATAATGTGGAAGTGGAGAGGGAGTTGAGATGGTATGGTAATGCTGTGGGATACCTAGTGGTTCATTAAACATGAAGAATAGATGCAGGACATCCAATCTTAGAAATAGGGTTGGCTATAAGTGAATAGATTGAGAGAGTGGTTAGTGTCTATACAAAGATGCTGACCTTTTTTGTTAAATTAGTACTCGTTAGATGTAATGGTCAAACAAAATTGTAACACTCAATGATATTTTTCTACCTTGGGTGAGCTTTAGCTGGAGGTACACCTCCAGTATAAGTATATGTTCTTACACAATTGTACTAACTAAAGATCTATTCATTGAGACATTTTCTAAACGCTTATTATCTTTAAAATAGTGTAATCTAATTAAATAGTAAAATATAGTGTTAGAATAGAGTTAAACAATAAATATATTAATTTTTTTAATTAATAGCGCACATTTCTAAGTGCTTAACAGTTATACATAGTGAGAGGAGGATGAAATGTGTCTTTAGAACTTGAAGACCAGTATGAGAAAATATATAAATATTGTTATTTTAAAGTTAAAAATAGGCATTTAGCAGAAGATTTAACTCAAGAAACTTTTTTGAAATTTTTTATTCAACATACCTATATAAGTAGAGGCAAGCCTCTAGCATACCTTTATACGATTGCAAAGAATTTATGTACAGATAGCTATAAAAAATTAGCAGTAGATAACTTAGATGAAGTAGAAATGAAAGAAAGTATGTTTGAAGTTTTAGAAAGGAACATAACATTAGAGGAAGCGGTAAGGTCTCTATCTCAAGAACTACAGGAAATCATTATGCTAAGATTTGTTAATGAGTTATCTATGGCAGAAATTAGTAAAATTACAGGTATATCTCGGTTTTCAATTCACAGGAAAATAAATAAAGCTTTACGTCAATTAAAGGTTATTTTAAGAGAGGAGGCACTATAATGCATAAAAAATTAAAATTACAACTCAATGAGGTTTTTGATGCACCAAAACCAATGAAAAAAGAGGAATTTTTAAGAAGTTTTGATTTTCCGAAGACAAGCTATACCCAGTTTATTATGACGCAAATAGGGTTTATTCGCAAAAGGGTATGGGCGGTAACCACTATAGTAATGATGTTGATGATAGCTTCTTCTTATATGTATACATCTGATGCACTACTCAAAGTGATTTGGATTAGCTCTTCACTAGCACCTTTTATTGCGCTTGTATCTATAACAGAAGTGCTTCGCAGTAATTCTTGTAACATGGAAGAAATAGAGAAGAGTTGTAAATACAGTTTGGGGCATATTGTATTAGTGAGATTAGGGATAGTAGGAGTCTTTAATTTTGTTATATTTTTCATAGCAAATTTTGTGCTTAATAGAAGCATAGAAATCGGTATGTTAAGATTAGGAATTTATTTAGTAGTACCATTTTTATTAACCTGCATCCTTTCTCTTAGTGTAATGAATAAGATGCAACAAAAAGAGATTACTTACATATGTGCAGGTGTTTCAGGAGTTGTAAGCCTTTTAAATAATATTATAGTTTTACAATATACTTGGCTGTTTACTCAAAAGTATACAGGAGCTTGGATGATTATAGGTATTATCTTATTTTTAGGACTTATAAAAGAAGTGAAAAAGATATTCATTAGAATGGAGGAATTGCAATGGAACTCGTTATTGACCGCTTAACTAAACAATATGAGAATAAAATAGCTGTAGACTGTATTTCAATACATTTAACAAAAGGTGTTTATGGGATTTTAGGAGCTAATGGTGCAGGAAAGACCACTTTAATGCGTATGTTAAGTGGTATATTAAAACCTACTAGTGGTGAAATAAAATTTAATACATTTGATGTATCTCATGAGTGTTATAGAGAGGTATTAGGTTACTTACCGCAGCATTTTGGCTATTATCCAGAGTTTAATGCCATGGAATTTTTGTGTTATATAGGGAGCTTAAAAGGATTAACAAAAGGAAGTGCTAAAGTAAAGGCCAAGGAACTTTTAGAAACAGTAGGTCTATCTCAAGTAGCAAAAACAAAAATTAAAAATTTTTCTGGAGGGATGAAGCAGAGACTAGGAATTGCACAGGCACTCATTAATAATCCCAAAATATTGATTTTAGATGAACCTACATCAGGACTGGACCCAAAGGAACGTATACGATTTCGTAACCTTATTTCAAGCTTGGGGAAAGAAAGGATTATCTTATTATCTACACATATTGTCTCAGATATAGAATATATCGCCAATACAATTTTAGTTATGAAAGATGGACAAATCATTCAGCAAGGTTCAGTGAAGGATGTTATTCAAACTATAGAAAATAAAGTTTGGGAATGCCAAGTCAATGACGGGATAGCTAGTCAGTTGATAAGTAGTTATCCTGTTGTGAATATGAGGCAAGAAGAAGAACAGGTTGTGTTACGTATAATTTCTGATAAGGAACCTTACACAATGGCAAGCAATGTACAGGCAACTTTAGAAGATTTATATATGTATTACTTTAGTGAGGTGGGAGAAAATGCATAACTTCTTTGATTTAGTAGGGTATGAGTATAAGAAGATATTAAAACGAAAAAGTGTGTGGGTCATGTTAGTATTAGGAGTATTAATAGCAGTAGTAACATGCGCTGGCGTTTTAATTGGGGATTATTATGAAGATGGTATAGCATTTGAGAGTCAATATGAGGGAATGATTAAGGACAGAACTTATGCTAGGAAACTTGCTGGTAGGTTGCTAGACAAAGACTTATTAATAGAGGCAGCAGAAGGATATAGGAAGGTACCTACTGAGGGAGAATATTATTTTACTACAAAGGAGTATCAAACCTATGCACGTCCATACAGTAAGGTTCGTATGTATATAAGAGGCGTTTATGATAAGCATATAGCAAGTTTAACAGAAGAAGATGCAAGCAACTTCTATACTATAAGAGATGAAAAACTAAAGAAAGAAATAGAAGATACACATTTGAATAAACATTCTAAACAAAAGTTAAATGACTTAAATGCACAAATCAAGAAACCTTTTGTTTATGACTATATTGAAGGATATAATAGATTTTTAGTTATTATGTATACTACAGCAATTATTGGAAGTTTCATCGCGGCTATTTGTGTAGCCCCTATTTTTGCAGGAGAATATATAAGTGGTGCCGATCAGTTAGTTTTAGCTTCAATACATGGTAAAAAGACATTAATTTGGGCAAAGATTTTTACAGGTATAAGCTTGTCTATTTTGTTTTGCTTAAGTTTAATAGTCATTACATATTTACAGTGTATGTTTACTTATGGGTTTGATGGTGCGGATGCCGTTTGGCAACTTCTAATGCCTATGAGTCCTTATCCACTCACTATAGGAGAAGTAGCGCTTATATTTGTTATTTGTATTTTATGTGCAAACCTTTTTTGTACAATGATTACTTTATTTTTATCTGCTAAGCTGAAGACACCTTTTGGTGTTACGACTATTATTGTAACAATTATAATTGCACCTATGTTTATATCTATTCTCCAAAGTAATGTTATGTTATATAATCTCTTTAATTTAATGCCTTCTAATATGATGGAAGTATGGCGTGTCACATCGCCTATATTATATGAGATTTTTAACATTTCAGTGCAGCCATATATTCTAATGCCAGTATTTGCAGTCATAGCTACTAGTGCTCTTGTACCTTTTACTTATTATGGATTTAAAAAACATCAAATAGGATAGTAAAATTTTAGGGACAGTTAACCACACTGCCCCTCTTTTTTATACCTAAGCTTCTGCCATATTTTTGTAGCATTTACAGTCTTAATTTTAATAACCTTTTTACGCTTATTTTCCATAAAAAAATACACCATCCTCATCTAAAAAAATTAGAATCACACAGTGTAAATTTCACTTCAAACTATTGCAAATATTATATCTCTCTAAATAAACCAATAACTTTGCCAATGACTTTAACATCTAAACAAAAGATAGGGTCCATGGTATCATTTTCAGGCTGGAGTCTTACCCTGTTCTTCTCTCTAAAGAAGCGTTTAACAGTCACCTCATCACCTAGTAAAGCAACAACAATATCTCCATTATCTGCATGCTCTTGCTGACGTACAATAATGTAATCTTTGTTTAGAATCCCTGCCTTAATCATACTTTCCCCCTTCACACGTAGCATATAAACATCGCCGCCTCTTGCAAGATGATTAGGAAGAGGGTAGTATTCTTCAATATGTTCAGCCGCTAAAATAGGTGCACCGGCTGTAACAGTCCCAATAACAGGAACAGGTGTTACATGATCAGTAAGCCAGTTTTTAGTTTCGTCAATAACCTCAATAGCACGTGGTTTGGTTGGGTCACGTTTAATATAGCCTTTATCTTCAAGTTTACTGAGATGACTATGCACAGTAGAAGTGGATTTAAGTCCTACTGCAAGGCAAATTTCACGTACAGAAGGTGGATATCCCCTATCTGTACTTACTTCTTTAATAAAACTTAATATTTCTTGTTGTTTCGTACTTAACTCACTCATCCTTATTCCCTCAGTTCACATCAGTTTTATCTATTATAGCATATCTCATATAGCATATCAAACGTTTGTTCGCTATTAAAGTTCTAAAAAATTTATCATGACACTAAGATAATGTAAGCTTTATTTAGAAGTCATTTAAGATTTTAAGAAGCTGATCGATGAGTTCTTCTTCTGATGTTCTATGCTCCTGTGTAATCCACCATCTAATAGTCTGTATTAAGGCACCAGTAAAAAAATGTGCTAGAATTTCTGAATGGGCAATGAGTAACGCATCATTTCGTTCATCTTCTTTAAATTTTAGTTTTAGACCTAATGATGATAATAGTTCTTTCCTTCATCTACCCTTTTGTTCAACTAAGAGCGGAAGATAATAGCATTTATAAAGAAAATGATTCACATCAAGGGTTGTTTCGTTATGTACAAGAAGGCGCCATCGTTCAAACCTTTGATCAGGATGTAGAAGCAATCTATACTTCTTTACGCTCTACCTTAGAAAGTAAAGAGCGAAGAAATGATGCCATTCCTATTATGTTAGTAGATGGCCTCTTTACTCCAACAGATGTGTTAACTCTAACAAAAAGTGATCATTTTGCTCCACGCTTACAAGAAGATCAAACGCAACTCGAACAATGGTCCATCACTATACCTGATGATGGGAATAAGACTCATACTTTACGTTACCTTGTTCTAGAGGATACAAAAAATGTCCAAATCTACTTACTAAAAGATGAGAAATGGGTCTAAGTAGATACTAAACGAGATGGGAAATATATTCTTTTTGATATAGATTATAACCATTTCGTACTTAGTGTCATTAATAATCCTCAAACAGCACTAGCCAGTCTCTTTATAATACCTATGGTGTTTATACTTATATGGGTTATCTTTATTAAATCAATACGTTCAAAAAGAACAGCTTCTATTACACGGTCTATTTTCTAAAATCATAAAAAAGCTCACAAGTAATTGTGAGCTTTTTTATTCTATATCTCTAAGCTTGACAATAGATGCTGCCATTCTTCTTCTAGCATCATCCATTTGGGCATAGTGTTTTTTCGTCGTATTAACATCTTTGTGCCCTAAAACGTCAGCAACGAGATAGATATCGCCTGTTTCTTGATAAAGCTGAGTCCCATATGTAGAACGTAGTTTATGAGGTGTAATGGTCTTAAGCTGGGTCACAAGACTGCTATATTTTTTTACAAGAATTTGAACACTACGTACACTCAATCGTTTATTTTGTAAAGAAAGAAAGAGTGGGGTATCGCCATCTTTACATACCTTTTCTTTACGCTCCTGCATATAGTCACGAAGCGCACCTTCAACTTCCTGACCAAAGTAAATAATTGTTTCGTTTCCACCTTTTCTAGTAATACGAATTCCATTATAGTTAAAATCCACATCTTCCATATTAAGACCTACACATTCAGATACACGAATACCCGTTCCTAGCAATAAAGAAATAAGGGCTAGGTCTCTTTTTTTAGTATAGACATGATAACGCTGTTGCTTTTCTGTCAGCTCAGTGCCTTCTTCCACAATATCAAGAAGTCTTGCTACTTCATCTACATCCAGCTTCACAATAGGCTTTTCATTAATTTTAGGCATATCTACTAAGGCGGTAGGATTAAAAGTAATGAGTTGTTGCTTATAGAAGTAGTGGTAGAAGGTTTTAAGGGCTGCTAACTTTCTAGCTTTCCCTTTCTGTCCATTTTGATGGCTAATTGTTTCATCTTCATCGTCTTTTTTCTCATAATAAGAAAGGTATTCTAAGTATTTTTCAATATCTCTAGGTGAAAGAGCCTCTAGCTGTTTAAGCGTAATCTCCTTAAAGGATTCCAATCTACTAAAAGATTCATTTTCCTTATGCAGATAGTCAAAAAATACTCTTAAATCATAGGCATAGGCTAAACGGGTATTCATACTCGTTGTATGTTCAAGCCCTCTGAAAAAGTCAAAAGTATAAGGAGGCAGTTCACTAATGACTTCACGTAATACTTTAGTTAAATGAATTTGTCGTTGTTCACTATAGCTCGACATATTATCAGCTCCTTGCTTTCCATCCATCAATTTCGCTACGTTCTATAGCACCAAATAAGTGGCTTGATAAAGATGGAATTTCTTTTTCTAACTTATAAATAAGCTGCTTTGTTGTCTCACGTCTTGTTACACCATCTGCAGGACAAGGACTTTTCACAACTGGAAGGCCTTCTTTTTTTGCAAAATATTTAATATCTTTTTCAGGCACATAAATAAGGGGCCTAATAATAGTAAGTTCTGCGCGCTCTAAATAAGTAACAGGACTCATGGTATGAATGCGCCCTTCATAGAATAGGGACATAAGGAGTGTTTCATTAATATCATCTTGGTTATGTCCAAGCGCAATTTTATTACAGCCAAGCTCTTTAGCTTTATCATTTAAGGCTCCCTTACGCATTTTAGAACATAATGAGCAAGGATTAGATTCCTTACGTTCATCAAATACAATTTTCCCAATTTCTGTTTCATATACCGTATAACGTACCCCTAGTTTTTCACAAAAAGCAATAACACCTGAAAGATCAAAGTTATCGAAGCCTAACGAAACTGTAATAGCTTCGAGCTCAAATTTCTTAGGATAGAAGTATTGTAAATGTCTTAAGGCAAGAAGAAGTGCTAGGCTATCCTTACCTGCTGAAATACCTACCGCGATACGGTCACCTTCTTCAATCATATGATAATCTTGTATCGCACGTCTGGCGTAGCTAAGCAAATGTTGAATTTTCATTTATAAGTCCTCCATAGTTTAGGGTAATCCCTTATTCTAGCTCATTTTATTATAAAGGTATTACCTTTGAGATAAAAGCAAAACTCAAAAATCCGAACATTTATTTTTGAGCACAAATTATATTGACGGGTATTTTTAATACTTATCCGAACTATGAACCAAAATGTATTATTTATTTTTTGTTAAAGTTCGATAAAATTTTATAATAAGGTTATGTCTTGATTTTTCTTCAAGTATACTCTTAGTATAAAGAATGTCTATTAAACTTTCTACTTTTAGGGCATAAAGTAGAAAGTTTAATAAAATACGAAATTTAGATGACAACGTGGATGCTTTCTGATAAGATAGTCCTTAAAAAATAAAAGATGGTAAAGGAGACAGCCTATGAAACATTATTTAGATGTATGTCGTAAACTAGAAAAAGCAGACCAAGTATTAAAAAACGGACGTATCATCAACGTCTTTACAAAAGAGATCATAGAAGGCGACCTAGCCATTTGTAATGATAAAATTATTGGTATTGGACATTATGAAGGGAAAGAAGAAATAGACCTTGAAGGAAAATATGTGGTGCCAGGCTTTATCGATAGTCATCTTCATATTGAATCAAGCATGATTTCACCTTCAGAGTTTGCTCATGCTGTATTACCTTTTGGTACAACAACTCTTATTGCGGATCCTCATGAAATTGCCAATGTAAGTGGCCTTGATGGTATCGACTATATGCTTAAGGAAAGTGAGCAGGCACCCCTTTCTATCTACTATATGCTTCCATCTTGTGTACCTGCTACACCAATGGAAAGTAGCGGTGCTATTTTAGATGCTGCTAAAATGGAGAAGTACATTAACCATCCACGTATATTGGGTGTGGGTGAGATGATGAACTATCCTGGGGTGCTTTTTGGAGATGAATCTGTTTTAGCTAAAATTAAAGTAGCTGGAGATAAAATTGTAGATGGCCATGCCCCTCATGTTAAGGGAGATGACCTTGTAGCTTATGCTTTCTCAGGTATCCATACAGATCATGAATGTAGTGAGATTGAAGAGGTTATAGAACGTCTTAGACTCGGTATGGTTGTTCAAATTAGAAAAGGTACAGCTGCTAACAATTTAAATGATATTGTCAGTGAGCTTGTCAAAACTCATTTACCACTTACAAACTGTGTATTCTGTACAGATGATAAACACTTAGAACATATTTTTGAAGATGGCCATATTAATAGCAATATCCGTGAAAGTATTAGCTTAGGAATTGAACCAATTGAAGCCATCTGTATGGCTACCTTATATCCTGCACGTGTTTATAGCTTACGTCATAAAGGTGCCTTAGCGCCAGGGTATGACGCAGACCTTGTTATCCTAGATAATCTTGAAACAGTAGCAGTAAACCGTGTTATGACTAAGGGAAAATGGTATGAGCAAGAACCATCTACTACTGCAAAACGTTACGACGCCTATACAACAGTTCAAAACACAGTACATTGTGACCCAATTTCTGAAGAAGATTTAATCATTCCATTGTCACAATCTAAAGCACACGTCATTGGGCTTATTGACGGACAGATTATTACTAAGAAACTTGTAGAAGAAGTGCCAGTGGAAAACGGTTACTTTAAAGCCAATGAAACTTATTCTAAAATTGCTGTAATTGAGCGTCATCACAATACAGGGAATAAAGCTGTTGCCATTCTTAAAAACTTCTCTATTAAAAATGGTGCTATTGCACAAACTATTGCACATGACTCTCATAACATCGTATGTGTGGGGGATAATGATGCAGATATGGTACTGGCAGTCAATACTTTAATTGAAAAACAAGGTGGAATCGTCCTTGTATCAGAAGGAAAAGTGCTTGATCATCTGAACTTACCAATTGCAGGTCTAATTAGTACATTAAGTGCAAAACAAGTTACGCATAAACTTAAAGAAATGCTAGATGCCGCTAAGGCTTTAGGCATCAATCCACAGGCTGACCCATTCCTGACTTTAGCCTTCTTAGCATTACCTGTTATTCCAGAAATTAAAATTACAGATAAAGGACTCTTTGATGTAGGTGCTTTTAAGCATATTCCAGTTGAATTTATTTCTGAATAATCCTATTTCTAATAAAATTCATCAACAAATAGGTATAAATACACACTTACCATTTACACTAAAGGTAAGTGTTTTTATTTTTCTTTTTAAAGGAGGGCATTATGAAAAAATCCTATTTTTCTAATCCTTATTTACAGATTCTATTAGGTACCATTTTAATTGCCTTGAGCATTAACTGGTTTTTTGCACCTAACGGGCTGGTAACTGGCGGTATTGCCGGAATTGGTATCATTTTGCAAACTGTGTCTACTGAATTCTTAGGTTTTACAATTCCTGTATGGGTTACTAATATTGTTTTGAACATCCCTTTATTTGCTATAAGTATTAAACAAAGAGGCTTTAACTTTGCCAAAAGATCTGCTTTAGCTGTTACTGGTGTATCTGTGATGTTAAGTATTGTAGAGCATATTCCTAATCCTTTCTGGGTAGGTGATGACCTTTTGGTGTGCTGTATCTTTGGCGGTGCACTTTCTGGACTTGGAATAGGTACAGTGCTACGTAATTTAGCCAGTACAGGTGGTACAGATATGCTGGCCTCCATTATCCGCTTTAATCATCCACGCTTTCCTATTGCCAAGCTTATGCTAGGTATTGATGGTCTTATTCTTTTAACAGGTCTTTTTGTTTTTGGCGCTAATAAAGCTATGTATGCCATTGTTGCTGTATTCGTCAGTACCCGTGTTGTAAACAATGTACTAGCAGGTCTCCATTATGCTAAAGCTGTTTTTATTATGTCTTCTTATAATGAACAAATTTCTAAAGCCATTATTGAAAAGCTCCCTCGTGGTGTAACAGGACTGAGTGCTCGTGGTATGTATACTAAAGAATCTAAAGAAATGCTTTTTGCTGTTGTATCTCAGAAAGAAATTACTAAACTGCGTACCCTTATTCAAGAAATTGATGAAAAAGCCTTTGTGGTTATTGCTGATGTAAGAGAAGTACTTGGCCAAGGCTTTATTGAAGATTATAGTGCTATTATGTAGCTTTTTAAGTTAAATCCTTTGCACAGTGAGAACAATTCTGTTACTATTGTGTAAAGGATTTATACAATTTAAAAATAGGAGAGATCTTTATGCATACAAATGCCATTCGTAAACTTAAACCCCTAGCTCAGACTAGATTTTTAAACCTCTATGATGCTGAATATGAAAATAAAAAGGGTATGACTAAACACTGGATGATTGCTTCACGTAAAGACTATGATACTTTAAGTGCGCAATACTTCCATAAAGGTGAAGAAAAGACAGATGCCGTTGTCATTGCAGCTCTACATAAGGAAAGTGAGAAACTGGTTTTGATTAAACAATTCCGCTTACCACTTAACGATTATATTTATGAATTACCAGCTGGTCTTATTGACCCTAATGAAACACCAGAAACAACACTTGGTCGTGAACTTAAAGAAGAAACAGGCCTTGAGCTTGTATCTCTTGTAAAGGCTCAAGATAAACTCTATCTTTCTGCTGGTATGACAGATGAGTCTGTATGCCTCATGTACTGCATTTGTACAGGAGAAGTATCTATAGATTATCTAGAGGCTGATGAGGATATTGAGCCTTTCCTTGTATCGAGAGAAGATGCCGAGAAGCTTTTACAAAGTGGTGAAAAACTAGATATTAAGACTTATCTACTTTTACAAAGTTTTGTAAAGCTAGGTAGTGCTTTATTTACAGAATAAAACTTGACAAATAGATAAATACTTTATATACTAAACGAAATATTTCAAATTCTATGACGAGGAGAGTATCTTAATAAATGTATTCCCAGCGAGTAGGAACAGAGTGGAAGTCCTACACTACACATTAAGAGAAGAGGACCTTATCAGAAGCCTATCTGAACCCATTAAATAAGTAGGATATGCCGTTAACTGCGTTAAAGTTATGAGTGGGTCTTAAAATAAGACCAATTTGAGTGGTACCACGGAATGAATCCGTCTCTTATTTCATATAAGAGGCGGTTTTTTTATACCCTAAAATCCCAATAGGAGGTTAATAAATTATGAAAACCTTATTATCTATGCTTACAGAACTTGTAGGCAATACTTTTACATCGTGTGGCTATAACCATACGTATGGTCAGGTAACCCTATCCAATAGACCTGACCTTTGCCAATTTCAGTGTAATGGGGCTTTAGCTGCTGCTAAAACTTATAAGAAAAGCCCTATGCTTATTGCAAAAGAAGTAGTAGAACATTTACAAGATCAATCTTATTTTGAAACAATCCAGTATATTGCTCCAGGCTTTATCAATATAACACTACAGGATGATTATTTAGTAAGCTACTTAAATACTGTAGCTCTTAGCTCGCAATTTGGATGCACCCCTATAGAAAACCAAGAAACGGTTATTATTGATTACGGCGGTGCTAATATTGCTAAACCTCTTCATATAGGACATCTTAGAACAGCTATTATTGGTGAAAGTCTTAAACGTATGTATCGTTTTTTAGGCTATAACGTATTAGGAGATGTCCATTTAGGTGACTGGGGACTTCAGATTGGACTTATTATTGCAGAAGTAAAAAAGCGTCACCCAGAACTTCCTTATTTTGATGCATCGTATAAAGAGGATTATCCTAATGAGGCTCCTTTTACAATTTCAGAATTAGAAGAAATTTATCCTGTGGCAAGTAGCTATGCGAAAGAACATCCTGAATTTATGTCTGAGGCAAAAAATATCACTTTTTTATTCCAACAGAACCATCCTGGCTACAAAGCTTTATGGCAGCAAATCTTAAAGGTTTCTATAGATGACCTGAAGAAAAACTACACAGCTTTAAACGTACACTTTGATTTATGGAAAAAGGAAAGTGATGTTCAGCCTTATATTCCTAAAATGATTGAAAATCTTAAAGAACTTGGGCTAGCCTATGAAAATGATGGCGCTGTAGTTGTAGATATTAAGGAAGATGCCGATACACGTGAAATGCCACCTTGTATTTTAGTGAAATCTGATGGTGCAACTTTATATAGTACAACCGATTTGGCGACTTTGATCGAGAGAAAACAGCTCTTTAACCCAAATGAAGTTATCTATATTGTGGATAAAAGACAATCTTTACATTTTGAACAAGTCTTCCGTACAGCTCGAAAAGCTGAACTTATTCCCCCTACAACAAAACTTACCTTCCTGGGTTTTGGTACAATGAATGGTACAGATGGTAAACCTTTTAAGACAAGAAGTGGTGGAGTAATGAGATTAGAGAAACTAATTGAAGAAGTTCATACAAAAGTTTATGCCAAGGTTGCTCAAAATAAAGCTATCTCAAAAGAAGAAGCCCTTATAATCTCTAAACAAATTGGTCTTGCTGCCTTAAAATATGGAGATTTATCCAATCAAATTTCAAAAGACTATGTCTTTGATTTAGAACGTTTCACTTCATTTGAAGGTAATACAGGACCTTACCTTCTTTATACTGCAGTACGTATGAGTGCTCTATTAGAAAAAGCCTCTCTAGTAGATATCCGAAGTAAGATAGATGCTCCAAGTAGTGAAATGGAACGTGCACTTATGCTTAAACTTGCTTTATTTAATGAACTCGTCCCTGAAAGTATTATGCAATATAGCCCACATAAACTTTGTCAGTATCTTTATGAACTTTGTAACTTATTTAATCGTTTCTACCATGAACATAAAATACTCACAGAATCCAACATTTCCAAACAACAATCTTGGCTTAAACTTACTACACTTTGTAAGGAAATGCTTGTAACAGGCTTAGACCTTCTTGGTATAGAAGTTCCTCATAAAATGTAATAAATGTACCTATTAAAATTTCAATGCTATTTTATATAGGTATTAAAGATATAGTATTTGTTTTATTTAAAATAATAAAGTAGAGCATGGTGCATGTAAAGTCATTACTAACTTAGGGGAATGAAGACTCTAAACATTTACACTAGCACCTTATAGCCAATAAACAATGATTGCTTAGGAGGATAATAAAATGTATCGTAACATTGAAGCTTTATTTATTGACAGAGATGGAACCATAGGTGGAGATGCTTCTGTAACCTACCCAGGAGCATTTAAACTCTATCCTTTTGCAAAAGAGGCACTTAAACTTGCTAAGAGATATAATATACCTCTTTTTGCATTCTCTAATCAACCAGGCATTTCAAAAGGAGAATGTACACTGCAGGCTTTTGAAGAGGAACTATTAAGCTTTGGATTTAGAGAAGTATATATCTGTCCACATAGCCATACTGAAAATTGTTCTTGCCGCAAGCCTAGTCCAGAAATGTTATTAACAGCCTCTCAGACCTATCAATTGAATAGAAAAAATTGCGTCGTAATAGGAGATAGATGGAGCGATATGTTAGCAGCCTCTCAAGCTGGTATGCAGGCTATTTTGGTTAAAACAGGGGCAGGAGAAGAAGCTTTAGGAAAATATCGTCATAAATGGATTGACTTTGAACCTATGTATACTGCTAAAAACCTATTAGACGCAATGGATTGGTTATTAAATAAATAACATAAGAACCCACCTATAAAATCATGTATCTAATTCTCGCACTATTTGGGAAGCTATAGACTACTCATTAATAATTCCCCCTTCAACTCATAATATTAAATGAAATCTACGAACTGATTAGTGTGTAAATTTACCAAAAACTATTATTCATGATATTATTGACAATATTTAATATCCAAGATACAATTAATAAAAATATAAAACAAAGCATTGACGAGGAGGAGTACATACTCATTGGATTAGCAGAGAGAAGATGGATGGTGAAAATCTTCATGAAGAGAGTATGGAAGTAGCCTTTGAGCTGTGAAATGAAAAGGGATTCCCCAGAGTAGACTTCACCGGAAATTTCCACCGTTAAAAGGAAAGCAGTATCGGATTTATAACTACAAATCCCGCACTGTTCGAGAGCAGATGATTTTCATCTGAATTTAGGTGGTACCACGGACATAAAGAGTTCGCCCTAAGCATATTTGACATATGCTTAGGGCGTTTTTTGTTTTATATTTTGCAATCTAAAGGAGGATGAAATGATGCAAAAACATTATGATGCAGCAAGCATTGAAAAAGAAATGCAACAACTTTGGGAGGAGAATGATATTTATAGCTATAGATATGATAACCAGAAACAAACTTATTCTATTGATACGCCACCTCCAACAGTAAGTGGACAATTGCACATAGGACATATTTTCTCTTATACTCAGGCAGAAATAATTGCTAGATTTAAAAGAATGCACGGATATAACGTATTCTATCCTTTTGGTTTTGATGACAATGGTTTACCTACAGAAAGACTAGTAGAAAAAGAATACCATTTATTAGCCAGAAACTTATCTAGAGAAGAAATGACCACAAAATGTACCGAAGTAGCTCAAAAATATGAACATGAATTTACATCTTTGTGGAAATCGATGGGTTTTTCAGTTGATTGGAATTTACAGTATGAAACAATCAATTCTACAACAACACGTATTTCTCAGCGTCTATTCTTGGATCTCGTAAAGAAGGGAAAAGCCTATACCAAAGAAGCCCCAGTACTATGGTGTACTGAGTGTCAAACATCTATTGCTCAAGCTGAATTAGAAACAGTAGAAAAGGACACAAGTTTTAACTATATACCATTTGAAGTAGACAATGAACAACTAATAGTAGCAACCACTAGACCTGAGCTACTGTATGGCGTAGTAGCTTTATTTATCAATAGTCAAGATTCACGTTATAAAAAGTATATTGGAAAGAAAGCTATTACACCTTTATACAAACATGAAATTCCTATTTTAGGAGATGATAACGTTGAATTAGATAAGGGTACCGGAATTGTTATGTGTGCTACTTTTGGAGATATAACAGATACAAAATGGTATGATAAATATCAGCTGCCTTACAAAAAAGTTATTTTGCCTAATGGAACAATCGATAATGAAATTCCTTTTATTGGAGGATTAAGAGTAGAAAAGGCAAGAGAAATTATCATTGAGGAGCTAGTTAAACAAAACCTATTAATCAAACAAGAAACAATGACACATTTAGTAGCTTCACATGAGCGTTGTGGAAAATCTGTAGAAATTATTCCTTCTAAACAATGGTACATTGATATATTAACTGATAAGGATCGTTATCTACAAGCTGCTGATGAAATTAATTGGCATCCAATCTCAATGAAAAACCGTTATATTTCATGGGTTCAGAATCTAAAATGGGATTGGTGTATTTCGAGACAACGCTATTTTGGAGTACCTATTCCAATCTGGTACTGTAAGAAATGTGGAGCCGTTATTCTTCCACAAGAAAAAGACTTACCTATTAATCCTTTAGGAGAGACCCCTAAAACTATCTGTAAGTGTGGTGGAACTACCTTTATCCCTGAAACTGCTGTAATGGATACTTGGGCCACTTCATCTATAACACCACAAATTAATCGCAAATGGCACGAGCATGACGAAAGATTAGAGTTAGAAATCCCAATGAGCCTTAGAACACAAGCTCATGAAATTATAAGAACTTGGGCATTTTATACTATTGTTAGAAGCTTATATCATACGGGTAAACTACCTTGGAAGGACATCATGATTTCAGGATTTGTTCTTGCAAAAAAAGGAGAGAAGATAAGTAAATCCAAAAATAATGGTAAACTTTCTCCCAAAACATTAATTACAGAACATTCTGCTGATGCTTTAAGATATTGGGCTGCTAATACAAAACTTGGGGCTGATACATTTTTTTCTGAATCAGAGCTAATGCCCTCAAAGAGATTTATGAATAAACTATGGAATGCAAGTAAATTTAGTTTTATGCATTTACAGGATTTTGATAAAAACCTATTACTTTGTAAAAATAAACCTCATTTACTTCCAGTAGATAAATGGATATTAGAGAGAATAAATCAAACAATGCTAACATGCACTAAATTGTTAGACCAATATGAAATAGGTCTAGCAAGACACGAAATAGATGACTTGTTTTGGAAAGATTTTTGTGATGATTATTTAGAGATTGTAAAAGATAGATTATATAAACCCTATATGCATGGTGAAAAAGAAAGATGTGCTGCACAATACACTATTTATTATGCATTGCTTAATATTCTTAAGTTATATGCCATCTATATTCCTCATCAAACAGAGTATATTTATCAAAGTTTTTTCAGAGTATATGAGGAATGTATTTCTATACATCTGATGGAGTGGAAAATTAACGAGGAAATAAATAATAGTATTCTAGGGTTTGGGATTGAATTGAAAAGGGTATTAGGAGAAATACGGAAATATAAATCAGAGAATAATTTATCTATGAAGACTGAACTAAAAGAATTTACAGTAATAACGGATGCAATATATATTGATTACTTTATAAGAGAATCAAAAGATATTAAAGCTTGTGGCACAATAGGAGATCTTATAATTAATACGCGATAGATTTAGGCACTAATAAAATATAAAACATAGTTAATAGATCCACTTGGAGATTAACCGTGTTTTATATTTTATAGATGATAAAAGAGAGGAAGTTAAATGTAAACACTCTTGTGTCACAAACAATATATATTAACACATTTATGTTACTATACATTATAGATGGGTTTTAGATATAAGAAGATAGGTTTACTTATACAATAAACTATTCGCGGAATACAAGTTATGTATACCTGAATCTGTAGAAGTATTGATATTAGTAAGGTTATCTATATTGAATATATATAGTATAGATAGATTTGTTGAATTATTTCTTAATTTTCGATATAATTGTATATGGTAACGTAATAGTTGACAGTCAGTGCAGTTGAAAACTTTACACGAGTGCAATAAAATAATCCATATCCT
>OIFJ01000046.1_pt1 | contig 143223 bp, 127 predicted proteins | sample 1582011 | NCBI WGS metagenome assembly OIFJ01 (sample SAMN07501050, study PRJEB24779) | human gut metagenome | isolation source: stool | host: human infant | place: USA: Pittsburgh, PA
TTATCAAACGCACAGAGCTTAGTGCTTATGGCGATTGTGGTTATCGGTATCTACTTAGGGTTCAAGCGTGAGTTTTCCAAACTTATCGGCTTCTTAGTAGTTGCCTTGATTGCTGTCGGTTTGGTATTCAACGCTGGCGGTGTAAAAGATGTACTGTTAGAGCTGTTCAACAAGATTATTGGTGCATAAATTGTTGTAAAGCATACATAGAAGTGTTATAATACCCCACAAATAGCAGATATTATAATTTTATATGGGAAGTGATATTGTGGAACTTATTAAAGATATTGTAAAATATTTAAGTAGTGGATTAGTAGAATATTTCTTAGAATGTAGAGTTAGTGACAAAAGACAAGAATATTTTAGTAATAAAGGTGGAAAATGGGCGAAGTTCTGTTTCTATATGTCGTTAATAGTTTCTATCCTTTTAATAATCATAGGTATTGTTGGATTAGTAAAAAAGAAAAGTATAAGTATTTTCTTTTTGATTGCAGGTATGGGTATCGCTTTGTTTATGCTGGTTGACTGGGGAACGTCAAAAAAATAATTTTCTATACAATACAGTTTAATAGCTTTTAAAGCAGTTAGTCTTAGGATTGACTGCTTTTTTCTTACCAAAATTTCAGATTGGAGTGATGAAATGGTGTCTGTTAGAGCTGTTTCTATACTTTAAAACGCTTGAAAGTATAGGCTTGTTGGTAATGCCTCAGTTCATTGAGATAACAGGTGTATGGTTGGCTGTTCCCGTTGCTGAAATATTAACACTATGTATTTCATTATATTTGAATTTTCGTCTTTGGCGTTCGTGGAATAATCAGAATAACAGTTATGAAAAAATACAGAAAGGTTATTATGATAGGTCTTAAAAAACGAGATATAAAAAAAGCATTGAAAGCAGGTGCAAAAGCTGGCGGTGTTTCATTGGCTGATGTACGAGCTGATATTGAAGCGACGATTGATGAAGCTATGAATAGTCCAGACCCAGAGGTGCAGGCAAATTTCAAAAAGTATTTTGGTAATAAACGCCCAACCCCAGAAGAATATATTTACAAGATTACCAAAAAGACAAAGATTTGAAAAAAGGCTTGCTCCATACATATTGTATGATCTGCAAGCCTTAATCTATTTCAGAGGAAATTTAACAGTAAAGGTAGCACCGCCACCAACAGTATCATTAATAGTGATAGTACCGTTCAGCATTTGGGTTAATTCTTTGGCGATACTTAGTCCCAGTCCAAAATTCGCTTTGTTAGCATGGGACTTGTCGCCACTATAAAAGCGGTCAAAGATATAGTGCTTATCTTCATCAGAAATGCCTTGCCCGTGGTCTACCACAGAAAAAGCAATATTTTTTTCGGTGGCGATTACTTCTATCTCTATCAAAGAATTATTCTTGGAATGTTGAATGGCATTATCCATAAAGACACACAAGATTTGAAACAGTCTGTCTTTGTCGGTAAGCATGGCGGGATAACTTTCTTCGGATAAATGCAGTTTTAGTTCTAAATTCTGCTTCATGCAGACGGGTTCGTAGGTTTCATATAACGTAATGAGCAAGGTATCTACATTGATTGTGCTTTTATGCAAGGTCCATGTTTTAGCGTCGGAAGAAGCCAAAAGCAACATATCTTTGACTAAACGGGATAACCGCATACATTCAAAATCTACGGTCTGTATGGCTTGCTTTGCCTGCTCGTTTAAGGAAACATTATCAAGAAGCATATCCGTGTTAGAAATCATAGCAGCAAGTGGAGATTTTAATTCATGGGACGCTGTTGCAACAAAATCTTTTTGACTTTGCAGTATTCGTTCCGTTGGAGCAAACGATTTTTTCAGCAGATAACGGGTTAGCACGATAACAACGATACAAGCCAAAAACCAGATAAGAAGATAGATAGGCAATGTCTTTTGTAAAATATCCGTCAAACTGGCTGTCTGATAAAGAAAGGTTGCATGATACACGGTATCATTTGCTGTCCGAATGGTAGCAGGAATAACAAAATAAGTATCGTGATGTGTTCCTCTTATTTCCAGAAAACCGCCTTGTGAAGTTGTGTTGCTTTCTGTTTGTGATAATGGCTGTGTAGAAATCTGCTTTTCTACATTATGCAACAGATTATCCGCAGAAGTTGGAAATGGGAAATCACTCTGATAAATGGTATTCCCTTTTGTATCGCTAATCAAAGAAAAAATATGATAACTTTTTTCGTAGGTTTTGAGTGATTTATCCATATCCGAAGAAGCACTTTCCACTTGATAAATCAGTAAGGTTGTTAGTCTTTGAAACAAGATGCTTTCGTTGATTTTCTCTGTATGAACTGTGTTCGCAACGACAAAGGAAATCACAAGGGTAATAATCAGCATAACAGAACTTGCAAACAGAATATGAAGTTTTCGGTATAAATTATTTAACATGTTTCTTTCTCCAGTTTGTACCCTGCACCGTAGACCGTTGTTATTTTACATGAACTTTTTAATTCTTTTAGGCGTTTTCGCAGAAAAGAAATGTAACTGTCTACATTGCCAGTTTCTACTTCGGAAGAACTGCCCCAGATTTTAAGGATAAGCTGTTCACGGGAAAATAGTGTTTCTGGGTTCTGCATCAATACAAAAGTCAATTCGGTTTCCTTTGAAGTTAATAAAATAGAATTGACGGGTGTAGATAAGGTTCGGCTGTCTTTATCAAAAGTTAAATCTCCATATTCTAATTTGGAAGATAGCTGGATATTGGCAGGTCGCCTTGTCAATGCCCGAACCCTTGCAAGCAATTCTTTGATATGAAATGGCTTTACTAAGTAATCATCAGCACCGCCGTCTAAACCCTCAACCCGATTGTCAAGGGTACTCATGGCAGTAATGATAAGGATAGGAATAGATATTCCTTTTCTACGCATAGATTTTATGATTGTCAAACCGTCAATGATCGGTAGCATACGGTCTACAATGGCGAGGTCATAAGCATAGTCGGTATTTAAGGCATACAGCATAGCGGTTTCCCCGTCATTGCAACAATCAACCATATAGTTTTCTTTTTCCAGCGAAATTTTTATATTTTTACATAATTCTAAATCATCTTCCAGAAGAAGTATTTTCATAATGTATCAATCCTTTTCTATATATCATCTTGGACATTAGTAGTCCAAGAAGTTTGAATTATAGACAGTATAACAGAAAAGTCTGTAAAAATCCTCTAAAAAATGATGAGGATTTTCTTACTTTTTTACAGGATTTTTAGAATGGTTTGCTTTTACAATAGGGCATATCGAACAAGAAAGGTGGAATACAAAAATGAAAAAAACAAACATCAGTAAATTTGTAGCAGTTGGATTATGTATCTGTGCATTGACGGGGTGTGGTGCAAGTCCAGATGAAAAACCAGATACGCCGAATCCTATTGTCAATTCTAATACGAATGAAGAAAATGCAAATGGTTCTTCAGAAAATAAAGGAAACGACATATTAGATTCTGCTAATTTGATAGGAAGTGTTTTGGAATTTACAGACAATGGTTGTTCCGTAAGTCAAGCAAAAGAAATTGAGGGGGGAGCTGGAATAAAATCGGAAGCAGCGGGATTGGAAAATAAAGACAATGCTGTTTCTGTAACCTATAACCCAGATTGTGAATTTGTTGTTGCGACACTAAATAAACAGTCTGGTGTTACAAATGTAACAACGGGTTCTATATCCGATGTGAAAAAGCAATCTGAAGTATATCTCTATGGAGAGTTTGCAGACACAAATCATTTCAATGCAACAAAGGTTGTCGTAGCTCGTTGGGAATAGAGGTGTGAAGTATGAAGTTTTATCAACTTGGTTTTCGCTATTTACAGCGAAAAAAAGGAAAAACCATTCTTCTGTTGATTGTTTTGATACTTGTAAACAGTATGATTTTAGGTACAAGCATGATTTTAAGGACTACAAATGAGTCCAAACAAGCCATGCAGGAAAAGACAAACTCTAAGATTGTGGCTGAAATTACAAGTAAGGACAGCAAGATAACAGAGAATGAAGTAAACAAGATTGAAACGCTGGAAGATGTTTCGTCTATCAACCGCATTGGTAGACAAGAGGTATTTCCGAATAATTTTGCTCCCGTTACGCTCAATACTTCTACGGATGAGGAAAATTTGAAAATAGCGTTGCTCGCCTATGATGATTTGGAAAAGGACAGTCCCTTTTCAGAAATGCAGTACCGCTTAGCTTCTGGCGATTATATCAAACAAGAGAAAAAAGGTGCTGTTATCAATACAAACCTTGCAAATCAGAATGGGCTAAAGATTGGAGATACCATTGAACTAAGTACAAAAAGCGGAACAAAAGTATCTGTTCAGATTATTGGAATGTTCAAGTCCGCAGGAAATGTGGAAAAAGACCAGCCAGCAGAAACTACGGCGGTCAATAGAATAGAAAATCAAATCTTTATTGACAACAGCGCTTATAAAGAATTGTTAAAAGAACCTGCATTTGAAAAAATCTGCATTTACTCAAAAAGACCAGAAAAATTAGATGTGCTGGAAACCAGCCTGCAAAAAATATTCGGAAATGATGTAGCATTTAGCACGTCTGATACCCTTTATCAACAGATGTCTGCCCCATTAGAGCAAATCAGTAAGGTGGCAAATCTTATGCTGGTACTTACATTGGTAACTGGTACTGTTGTTGTTTCCCTGCTGTTATGTATGTGGATGCGGACAAGGCAAAAAGAGGTGGCAATCTTTATGAGTCTCGGCAAGACAAAAAGTGAAATTTTCCTGCAAACTTTATTAGAAGCAGGCAGTGTATTTACACTTTCGGTTTTAGGAGCAACAGCCATTGGTAAATTGTTCTCGGGCGTTTTGCAAAACATCATTACCAGTTCAGAAAGCGTAACAGAAAATCTGAAAGTGGTGTTGCAGATACAAGATATTGGAATGTTGTTTCTTTTAGGTGGTGCAGTTATTCTGGTGGCATTGTGCTGTTCCATTCTTCCGATATTACGAGCAAACCCAAAAGATATATTAGCGAAAATGGAGGGATAGTACATGAATTTTTTTGGATTGGCAAGGCGTTCTGTGTTCAGAAAGCCCGTAAAAAGTATTCTCTTATTGTTGATTGTTTTTGCAATCAGTACCCTGCTTCTTGCAGGTGTGGCGAGCAAAAATGCCAGTATTGAGGTGCAGGACAAAACCAGACAAGCCATAGGTGCAGGCTTTCTTTTAGAAAGAAATGCAGAGTACCGAACAAAGCGAGTTCGTGAATACTCAGAAAAGATTGGTAATGATAAGGAAGGTAGTTTTGGTGGCTACCATCAGGAAAAAGAGATTATCAATGGTGTGGAGACTTGGACAGGCTGGACAACAAATGAATTTGAAAGCTTAGATATAAAAGACATTGAGAAATTGGCAAAAACAAAAAGAATTGCTGATTACAATATTACAACAGTAACAACTCCCGTAAACCCTGTAAATTTCAAAAGGATTGAAGATAAAGATGTAGACCAGAATGCAGATGTTGGCGGTGTAAGTTTAATTGGAAACAAAGATATGCAACTAGACAGAAATGTTTTATCTGGAAACCTGCATATCAAAGAGGGACGAATGATAACCCCAGAGGATAAAGATATGTGTGTCATTTCAGAGGAACTGGCAAAGCAAAATAATCTGAAAATCGGCGATAAGATTTCTTTTAATGATTACCACGATACTGTAAATTCAAAGGTATCAGAAGCTGAGATTGTTGGAATTTATCAAGTGGATCAAAAGATGTCCCCACTTATGCAGGGAGATACTTACCGTTCGGAAAATGTGATATTTACTGATTTGAGATTTCCAGAAAAGGCAGAGGGCGAAACAAGTCCATTATATGAAAGAGCCTATTTCAAAGTGGAAGATGTGGAAGCTTACGACGAAGTAAAAGAAAATCTGCAAAAAGTAGACATCAACTGGGAGCAATATGATTTGATTGACAATAACGGAAATTCCGAAACCATGTCCTCAAACTTCAATGATTTAGCAAAAGTAAGCGAAATGATGATATTGGTAATCTCTGTTGCAAGTTTTGTTATCCTTGTTTTCGTATTTCTGTTCTGGCTGAAAAATCGAGTGCAGGAAGTCGGTATTTTCTTATCTCTCGGTGTTCCGAAATTTAGAATTATCGGACAGATTTGGAGCGAAGCGATTATGATTGCTGTTCTTTCCCTTATGTTATCCTTTGCTGTCGCTCCTGCCGTTTCCAAAGTAACTGCAAATTATCTGGTATCACAGCAGGTTCAGCAAATGCAAGAGGAAGAAAAGAATAATGAGGGAAAAGTATCCACAGAATACGTTGCACCAAAGCAGGACGTGCAGAGTATCAGCGTAGCGGTTACGCCAGAAATGTATCTGTTGGACGGTGTAAGTGTTCTTGTGTTGATAACAACTTCTGTTCTGGTATCTGGAATTGTAATACTAAAGAGAAACCCGAAAGATATTTTATCGGAAATGAGTTAGGAGGACGACGAAAATGTTAGAAGTAAAGAATGTAAGCTATGCTTACAAAACAAAAAAAGATAAAACCATTTTGAATCATGTATCTGCTACTTTCGAGGAGGGTATCTTTTATACCATTATCGGTCCGAGTGGTGCAGGAAAAACAACACTCTTATCGTTGTTAGCAGGCTTAGATACAGCAGTAAAAGGGACTGTCCTTTGCAATGGCGAAGATATTACAAAAAAGGGGCTGAATTACCACAGAAAGCATAATATCTCATTAGTATTTCAAAATTATAATCTGATTGATTATTTGACAACGGTTGAAAATGTCAAATTAGGTGGTAGTGGAAATGCTGAAAAATTATTGGAAGAAGTCGGTATTGGAAAAGAATACTGGCAGAGAAATGTATTGCAACTATCTGGCGGACAGCAACAGCGTGTAGCGATTGCAAGAGCCTTAGCCAGCGACGCTCATGTACTTTTGGCAGATGAACCCACGGGAAATCTTGATGAAACTACCGCTGATGAAATCATTGCTTTGCTGAAAAAGACGGCACATGAATTAGGAAAATGTGTTGTTGTGGTTACACACAGTAAGCATTTGGCAGAAGAAGCCGACGAAATCTTAGAAATTAAAAACGGTGCAATTTCTTTTCTGTCTGAATAAACAAGAATAGTGCCATAAAGGAGTTGGGATTCTAGAATGTTTTAGACCGTGATGTATAGTTAAATGTTGGATAAGGAACGTCATTTATAAAAAGTTATGTAAGAAAGACTGAAAATAATAAATAATATTTTCTTCCAACCAGTTCTGTAATAAAATTAAACTTTAACGAGATTAAAAATGAGAGTAAAGGTCACAGCAGAATATAAATCTTTAAGGGAAGAAAGACATGTAGGTGTTACGAAAGTTTACAACAAAAGAAGGAGTTTTAGTTCTATATATAGCGTTTGGTGGTGTCGCAATTCGAAGCAGAATTGCGACACTTTTCTTTTTGTGGACAGAATTCTGGTTTTTAATCCTTTTTCTATGTGAGAGGGCAAGATCACCGCCACTCCGATTTGATTTCAAAAAATTCAGATCGGAGGTAAAGAAAGGTGATATTTCATAAAGCAAGTGAAGAACGGAAATGGAAACAATGGAAGGAACAAGAAGAACGGATTTTACGGGAATCTGGTGTAAGTGAGGGTGTGATTCAAAGACTTCGGGAACTGGATTGGCAGGATTTTAATACAGAACGAAGATATTGGGAACATTTTTCACCAAATCAGGAAGAGCTATATACCAAAGAGCTGGAAGAGCAATCTCCGGTGGCACTCACAATCCAACAGTTACTTGACAGCGTGGAAAATGAACAACTGCTGCAGATTCTTCAGGAATCGGATAAAAAAACCTTGCAGATTTTACTGCTGAAGATGTGGGGATTTTCTATCCGGGAGATTGCAGAGCAGACAGGTATCCCGGAAAAGACGATTTACACACGAATGGATCGTCTGAAGAAAAAAATTAAAAAATTTTTGAAAGGGTGAAGAAAAAAGGCGGTTTTCATCGGCTCTATATATGAAAGGGGTAATAGGCCCTCGTTCCTTGACAACCGCATACCAGCATTACAGGTACGTTCCCAAAGATAGAAGCGTGACAGCATAAGCGCCAGGACGGATGGGGACAAGCACTGCAGGATTGTTATGACAAGGTCTGTACCAAGACTAGGGCGGATCATTTCGTAAGAAAACTGTCAGTGCCTGTTCTCATTCTGAGCGAGTCCTTATAGCTGTGAATGGACTTTCGCAGGTCTTTCGCCAGGATCATCTGCGGGGGATAATGATACGAATTTCTTCCCACAAGGAAGAGGATGGACTCCAAGTTGTAATCAGCAAGACTTTCAGAAAATCTACGAGCGATGCGAAGCGAAGCATCCGCCTGTAATGTTCCCTGCCATAGATGTGGTGCGGCAGCCGGGGAGTCGAGGACAAATACGGTGCTAAAGAAAAAACGATAAGAAATCAAAAAAGAGTGTGTCGTTGATATCAGATATATGCGGCTGTGGGAGATCCTACAGCCGTATCCTTGTGGTATTAACGTCATGCGGAAAGAAGAAGCAATATGTTTTACAAAGTTGAATATCAAAAGAGGGCGCATCAGGAAGTAGAGAAGATTTTCCGGGTGCTGCTTCCGGAACAGGGACTGGCGGTCAGGGAAGAACAGATCCGCTTGTGCCATGAAATGTTAGATACCTTGCTGGGAGAAAGAATTGCGCTGTGTGACGCAGGGGTAGGAATTGGCAAGACGTATGCCTATCTGGTAGCTTGTGTATTGATGCGGAAATATTCCATACTAATGGAACGAAACAGCCTGCCAAAACAGCATCCGGTGGTAGTCTCCACTTCCAGCATTGCCTTGCAAAAAGCAATCTTGTCCGAATATGTTCCGTTTTTATCAAGAGTTTTGGTAGAACAGGGCATTATTCAGACACCACTTCGGGCAGTGGTACGGAAAGGAAAAGAACATTTTGTCTGTGATAACAGGCTGGAACAAAGAATCGAGGCTATCCGTCACAAGCAGAAGAACGCAGTCCAAAGAGAAGCACTGCTGTCTCTGCGGAAACATTATGATATGGATACCGTAAAGGATTTGAGTGGGTTTGACAGAAGGCTGGTGTGTGTGCCGAAGTTCTGCCCAAGAGAATGTCCGGGCAGGCAGACATGCCGCTATCAGCGATACTTGGAAGAATCCAAAAAGCAGGATGTGTTCCTTCAGATTTGTAATCACAATTATTTACTGGCAGATGCATTCCACCGGAGGGAAGAGTATAAACCATTGCTGACGGATTACCGGGCTTTGGTAGTGGATGAAGCGCATAAACTTCCGGAGGCGGCCAGGCAGATGTTTGGGAAGAATTTATGTATGGATGATATCCGGGAGATCGCTTACTATCTGGAACGGGAACATCAAAATGTGGAAGCCAGAACTTTAAAAGCCGGGATGTATAGTATTTTTACGATTATCGGGGAAAGTCACATATTTTCCCATGGCATAAAGGAAAATTTTCAGTTGACCGGAGAATGCGAATTTTGTTTATGGGAGGGAATCCAGATGATTGAAAGAATGATGGAACAGCTAAAAGGAGTAGTGCCAAAGTGGGTGTTAAACAGGCTTCAGGAGGCAAAAGAAGTACTGGAGTGTTTTTTACAGAAAAATTCTAAGTATGTGCTCCATCTGCGTATGGATAAAGAAAAGATTCCGGTTTTATGCGCAGCCAGCAGGGAGATTCCACAGCTCTTGCGGGAAATGCTATGGGATCGGGAACAGGCACTGTCTGTTATTTTAACTAGTGGAACTTTGAAAGCAGGAAAAGGATTTGCACGCACTTTACAGATGACCGGACTGGAAGGACGTACAGATGTACAGTCTTATGTGGCAGAATCCCCGTTTGCGTATGAAGAAAACTGTCTGTTATATCTTCCAAAAAATTTGCAGAAGTGTAAAAGGGGAAGCAGGGAAGAAGTTGAAATGGTGGCAGGACAGATCCATTCCCTGATCTGTTCTACTTACGGGCATACGCTGGTCTTGTTCACTTCCTATACATTGATGGGAAGCGTGTACCAGATATTAAGGGATGGGATTCCCTTTCCGATGGTAGAAGTATGGAGACATTCCCAGGAAGAGATCCTGCGGTTTAAGACGATGGAGAATGCGGTGCTGTTTGCAGCCGGCTCCTGTTGGGAAGGGGTGGACTTTCCGGGGGATATGGTATCTTCGCTGATTATCGTGAAGTTGCCTTTTGCAGTGCCAGATCCTATCAGCGAGGCGGAGAAAGAAACCTATGAATCATTGGAAGATTATATCCAGTCGATCATTGTGCCGGATATGCAGAAGAAACTGCGGCAAGGGTTTGGAAGAGCCATCCGGACAGAAACCGATACCTGCGTAGTGTCTATCTTAGATATTCGGGCAGTGAAAGGCGGAAAATATCATGAAGATGTGATGTGTGCCCTTCCGCCCTGTCAGATGGCTGAAGAATTGAGAGAGGTGCAGGATTTTATCCGTAGCCGAAAAGGTGTGGAATATTATCTATAACAGAAGAAATCCTTGTTCCAGCCTTGTTGCTTGTGCTTCGTTTTCGGACACTTTCACAGGAAAAGTTTAGTACAGTTTTAGAACCCTTTTTCGAGGGATTGTTGGTATTGATGAATAGATATTTTGACATGAAGTGGGTATAATGTGTATAGCGTTAGAGGAAAGGACGGTGAGCAAAATGGCACGATATGCAGTGGAACATATCTGGGAAGGGAAAAAGGAATATTTCTTGATCCGGGATCACCAGAGCTGGCAGATGGTGCTGCTCCCGTCAAAATATCTGACGCATTTGATCAGAGCAAACCGTTCCCCGAATACTGTTGGCCGAAGGGCAAAATCCATTCGGTTTTACTTGGAATATCTGAATGAAACAGAATTGGAACTGTCCCAAGTGGCGGAACAGGAATTCCAGGAACAATATGAACATTATGTGGGATTTCTCCACTGGCTGAAAGTTGGAAATCATTTGAATGACAAGAAAGAGAAACTGCCAAGCAATAAAACCTGTAATGCGTATTTAAAAGACGTGTTCAGGTTTTTCTGTTTTTTAGAACTGGAAGCAGATATGGAAAGACTGAAAGTGTTATATTATGACAGCTTTACCACCCATGATTCTATCGGCGTGAAAAGAAAACTGCGGTTCCGGTCATTCAATGGATATCTGAAAGAGGAAGAACGAAATGTCCGTCCGGCAGAGCATAATGAGATTTTAGAACTTTTGAAGCAGTGTACCAATTGCAGGGATCAGCTTCTTATCATGCTGCTGGCAGAGACAGGATACCGGATCGGTGAGATTCTAGGTGTGGATTATACCAGGGATATTGATTATGAGCGACATACTATCCGGGTATTTTTCCGGGATGACAATGAGAACAGGGCAAGGGCAAAGAATGCCGCCTACAGAAAAGCTAAGATTAGTGATGCCACCTTTCAGTTTTTACTGTTTTATCTGTCAAAATACCGGGAACTTCTGCAGCATCAGCAGATGTTGTTTGTAAACATCGAAGGGGAGACGAAAGGGAAAGCATTGCAGGTGGATGCGGTCTACCGAATGTTGGAACGGATGGAGAAAAAAACGGGTATCCATACGACACCCCATATGTTGCGGAGATATTTCGGGAATATGAGACGGGATGCTGGATGGCCGCTGGAAATGATCAGTGAGGCGTATGGACATAAACACACCGACACGACCATCAAATATCTGAACATTGTAGATGACCAGCTTATGGAAGCCAGCGACCAATATTATGCAAAACATTCCGTACTTTATGATGTGGAGAAACTCCTGTAGGAGGTGAAGGACATGCCCGCTTATCAATTATATGTATATGAAGATCAGGAAAAGCGGGAAGCACTGGAACAAAAAATCTGTGAGCAGGTGGATGCCTGTACAGAGGTAAATGGGAAAATACGAAACCGGGTAAAGAAGTTCCTGATAGAAGAGGGAATTACTGATATTTCGGAGATGAATGCAGCCCTAAGGGTCCGGTATGAAGGGTATCTGGAAAGAAACGAAACCGTTCATGTACCGATTACCTGCCTTCGGGGATTCGACAGAATTTTCCTCCATCGGATGAAGGAAGAACTAAAAACGCTGGCAGGACAGAGAAAATATACTACAGAGTATCGTGATCAGTGGTTGTGCTTAACCCATTATCCGGATGTGGAAGTTGCAGAATCCTTTCTGACGAGTAAAGATGGGAAGGAACTGGTATGGAATTTTACTTTGGAGTGTCCGAGAAAGTTGAAAATGCAGATTTTTACGGTATTGAAAGAGGTGATCCATACCTATGAAGGCTGGACACGAAAAGAAAAATTGCTGGCACTGCAAAGATTATATCAATTTTGTGTAGTGAATCAAGTGTCTGACATTGAAACCATGACGCTGGAGGAAGAACAGAAGTTTGCTTTGAAACTCTCGGAAGATTTGGGTGAAAAAAAGAAAAATGCTGTGTTTGGTATTTTGCGGATGAGCAGAAAAATTCTGTTTTTACAGGCTCCGGAAATCAATTGGAATGCGAATGTGTGGTTTTTAGAACGCTTCCATTTTTCTAAAGAACGGATAAACCCCAGCAAACCTGTAGAGCTGGTGTCTTTTAAAGAAGTGACAAATTTGGAGAATCAAAAGATTTTGCAAAAATATTTGCGGTATCTGTTTGGAATCACAGATTTATGTATCAGCACCATCCGAATCAAGCTACTGGAACTTCGTACATTTCTGGTATATTTTAATGGAGAAGAAAAGCCAATCTATGAAGTGGAGGCAGAGAAAATTCAGAGATATCTGGAATCTATTCAAAGACAGGATACTCGTGAAAAAACAGCAAATGGAAGAATTTTTATGATCCTGCAGTTTTACAACTTCCTCGTAGTAAAAAGATATCTGAAAAAGATTCCCTTCCGGTATGAATATTATCTTCAGAAAGAAGTGCATGTCCACAATGACCGCAGCGTACCAGAAGGAGTATATACGGAAATTTTGTCTAAGCTGGCAGAATTCCCAGAACATCTTCGACTGATGTTCCTTCATCTATGGTGTACTGGAATCCGGGGAAGCGAAGTGTGTACCCTGACAGGTGATGGTTATGAAGAAAAGGATGGAGATTACTGGCTGAAGGTCTATCAGGTAAAAATGAAAACTTATAAGCGGATTCCCATTCCGGAAGCATTATACAAACTGGTACAGGTGTATAAAAAGAAATATCAGATTGGACCGGAAGAATATCTGTTTCAGAATCAGACAGGAGGCGCTTTCCGTTATGGAACCTTCCGGTACCAGATGCTGAAATACTGTGAGAAATATCAGATTGCAAACGGGGAATATATTTTCAAATCCCATGATTACCGCCATAATCTGGCTACGCTGTATTATGATAGCGGAATTTCCCTCCAGGCAGTGCGGGATTATCTGGGGCATGAATATGAAGAAATGACCAGACAGTATGTGGACTATATGCCAAAGAAACTGGAAAAAGCCAGTGAAGCATACTTCCAGGAAGAAACCCACAGCTTTGCAGCGGAACTGATGAAAGGAGAGTTCCATGGATGAAAAATTATATTTAACAGATTTGAACTGCTATGGCAGAGCAGATGAAAAACAGAAAAAGAATGTAAAAGAATCCCATTGTTTTGATTTTGGTCTGCTTCCAACAAAAGGACTTCAAAAAGAATTTCGTTCATTTATTGAGGATCGAAGTCGACAATGTGCATTGGGAACGATGATACAGGAACGAGTAATCTATCAGAGATTTTGCAGAATGGTAAAGGATCAGCGCATCCGGGCAAACAGCCTGCATGAACTGGAGTGGGAACAATGGCTGTTAAAAATCCGAAGCTGGCTCCTGGAACATGGACAGAAATTGACAATGCAGAAAGTCAGCGTATATGGGAAAGAAAAGATAGTTCCATCAAGCCTCATCGCTTATGTGCGTAAGGCATATCAATTTACAGAAGAGGAAGAGGAACAGGATGAAATTGAAAAAGATATCTGGACATTAGAGAATCTGGATATTCCTTATAAAAAGAACCTGATTAAAAACTATCAGACTTTGAATTTTACAACGATTATTCAAACGGATTTGCGGGAAGAAACGAAAAAAGCAGTTTATGAGCATTTACATCATGAAGCGATTACAACGATCAGCAAAGAAATGACAGCCATCCGGAGGTTATCCAAATATCTGAAAGAAAAATATCCCGACATTCATTCCGCAGAAGAATTGGATCGGGAACTGTTGGAAGAATATCTGACGTACCTTGCAACAGAAGCAGAAGGTGTGAACAATTACCGAATGGATCTGACAAGACTCCGAGGGATACTGGAAACCATCGGGAAGTTATATGGATATTCGCATCTGGAAAGTATATTCCTGACCAGTGACCTTCCCAAACAAGTGCAGCCTAAATTGAAATCTTATTCAGACAGTGAGCTGATTCGTTTTAATGCAGCGCTTGCAGAACTGGATGAGCAGATTGAGCGACTCATGATCATTCACCAAATGTTGGGGACAAGAATCTCCGATACCTTAACTCTTCAGAGGGACTGCCTATATCGGCAGAATGGGCATCCTATGATTCAGATCAGGCAGATGAAAACACACACATTTATGAAACCCATTAGTGCAGAATTGGAACTACTGATTGAAAAAGCAATTGAGTACACCGAGAAAATGTATGGAGATACGATTTACATTTTTGTAGATGAGAAAAATACCCGGAAACCTTTGCAGTATAATACCGTTCAAAATAGAGTGATGGCCATCATTCAGAAAAAAGATCTGCGAGATGATAACGGCGAATTATTCGGCTTTGGAACACATATGTTCCGCCATGTATATGGCATCCGACTAACAGAGATGCATCTGGATGATTGGACCATCGCAAAACTACTGGGGCATACATCGGTAAAGAATGTGAAGTTTTATCGAAAGATGAGTCTTCAGATCATTGCAGATGAAACAAGAGAAATCAGAGCAGAGATGAGCCGGATGATCCGGGCGAACTTGGCAGGATGGGGGAAAGAGTATGAGCAAATATGACAAGATGCTGGAAATAAACCATAAGCAGAGCATGGAGAAGATTCAGAGGGCAAAATTGGCAATTCAGGAGATGATCGAAGAAGAGGATAAAGTGACCGTTCCTAAACTGATGCAAAAGACCGGACTGTCCAGAGGATTTTTTTATAAGAACCCGGAAGTGCGAAAGGCAGTAGATCGTGCCTTACAGCTGCAGGCTGGCATGGTAGATAAGAGAAGAAAGATTTTAGATATGGCAATGGATAACCGTATCCTGCAGCTGGAGCAACAGGTAGCGAAACTGAAAAGGGAGAACGAGACATTACGGAAAGAAAATGAAGCAATGCGAAAGGCATTGAATAAAAGAGACTTGAATCTGATCAAGAATTTTTAATGAAGAAGAAAATAATCAGCGGTTGGCAGGGGCGAGAAGAACGCGCCTGCTGGTGGTTGTGGGGATAAAATGAATAGAATTTTGCGAAGAATTTGTCTAAAAATGTATTCAAAAGGTGAAAAGAATATTATAATGAAAACAGAACGCTTTTTGGAGGGTACTATGGACAAATTGAGATGGATACATTTATCGGATATACATTTTTCAGGGGATGAAGATTATGAAGTGACAAGAATGAGAGATAGTATCGCTGATAAATTGAAAGAATTAACAGAAGGCAAAATAATAAATTTTGTTGTGGTGTCAGGAGATCTGGTTTATCAGAATGGAAGCTATGATGCTAAGCTAAAGAAATTTATAGAATCTGTAGAACAAATATGTAATGTATCTAGTGACAATTTATTTATTGTTCCTGGAAACCATGATATAAAAAGGAATCAGGCAAGAACAGTTTTGCTGGATGGAATAAGAAAAGAAAATTTTAAATTTGAGAAAAATACAGTAGAACAATTAGAGAAAGATTTTAAAAAATATAAAAGCTTTTTAAAAAAGGTAAAGTTCCAAGATGAAGATTACTTATATAAACTAGAAAAGCGCGAGGGATATAATATCTTTTTGATGAATACAGCCTTTACAGCAGGTACAGATCAAGACGAAGGAAAGCTAGTTCTTGAAAAAAATTTGTTTTATGATGCAATAAAACAATTAAAAGATCAAGAATGTAGCATTAATATTGCTGTAGGACATCATCCTATTGATTGTTTCTTGAAAGAGAATCAAGAGAAGATTTGGAATAATTTCAATGATTATAATATAGATTTTTATCTATGCGGTCATCAGCATAAAGGGGCTTATAGTTATGATTTAAATGCAGGAAGGATAATTCCTACATATCAGTGCGGGAGTGGAAGAGTTGATGACTATGCAACAGTAACATTTCTGATGGGCGAACTGGATATGAATACAAAGAGAGGGAAAATAACACCTTATAAATGGTTGGTAAATGAAGAATGTTGGGCAATAGGAGGAATAGACGGGCGAAAAGCTGTTTCAGGAGAATTAGAAATTACACTGGAACGATTTCAAAAGAGTACAGGTTTTTTATTTGAGGATGAAGAAGTGAATGAAGATGAATTTAGACGGTTTATAATGGAATTTCATGAGAAATCGAAATATTTTGATAACGAAGAAATTAATATAGATCCCAAAGATGTATTTGAAAAATTTTCGAATATGAAATGCAACAAAAGTGTAGAGAAACATTACCATTCTTTATGCCGATATTTTCCTATAATTGATGAAATTATGGAAAGTACATTATTGACACCTATAGAACGCGAAAGCATTCCCAACATCATTATTTCAGAATACAATAAAGTGTTAGGAAAAGCAGCTAACGGAAATGAAATAATAGAATTAATTGTAGAGAATATTTTTCAATTATACAAAGATGAATTTAACTATTCTAATACCACATTAAAGACATATTATAAAATCTTAGTATATTGGTCAATATATGAATGCGATATTTTTAATGAAAAAATTTGAGAATGAGGGAAATAATGGATTATTTTAAAGTAAATAAGTATTCGTCGGTTGAAGAAAATATTTTGTATATTTCGAGTAATATTATTGAACTATTAAAAGGTAGTGAAAAAGAGTTTGGAAAATTGGTTGAATTATATGAAAAAAAGTTTTGTCCAGAAATAAGTGTAAATATTGAAATGTGTATATATTTATCTATGCTTTTCCTTTATGGAATAGGAAAAATTGAAATGAATGATAAAAAGATAAAACTGGTGGTAAAATAATATGATTTTGAAAGAACTGTATGTAATATCCCTAAAAGAAAAACAGGTGATTAAAAAATATGTTTTTAATGAATATGGATTGAATGTGATTTTAGGGGTTGCTAAAAAAGATTCCAATGGTGTAGGAAAATCGGCAATGATCGATGCAATCCGGATGATACTTGGAGAAAAAATGCCAAATGATTTTAAGCATAAAGAAGAACTTGCCAAAAGGGATATTTTAATTGTCTTAAAAATTGAAAATAAAGATAAGATTCAATATTTGGCTCGACAGATCATTGATGATTCTAATGGGTATGTAGCAGAGCAAGTTGTAATGGATATAAAAGGTTGGAATATTTACGAATTAGATCGTTACCGAGAGTATGTGCAGAATATTATTTTTGAAGATTTAAATGGAGAAGATATTCCTTCTCTTCAAGCAATCCGAGAATACATAATCAGGGATGAAAAACAAGGGTTTGGGGATATAACATTAGCTAGAAGAAATGCTATTCAGAATAGTAAATGTTTGAACTTTTTATCCTTACTTCCACTGAATTATGAAAGCGATATAAATAAGCTGAAGAGCGAACAAGATGCATTACATAATGAAATCAAAATTATCAAAACAATTGCTAAAGATATCAGTAAGTTGAAGGAAGAAAAAATAAAATTAGAATCAGAAATTCTCAAAATGGAGAAAATGCTGAATACTGTAGATGTGAGCGAGAAGATTGATTACGATGAAGAAAAATATATTCTTGCAAAGAAAAAATTAAAAGCTGTTGAATCACAAATTTTCAAAAAAGAATATAGTAAAAGGCAGTTTGAGCAAAGTATAGAGGGGCTTGAGCAACGCCATAAGAAAATGTGTGAATTGGTAAATTTGCAGTCATATTTTAAACAGATGCTTCAGTATTTTCCAGAAGATTTAGAAAAAAACTATAAAGATATGGAATATTTCTTTTCATATATGCTTGAAAATAGAGGAGACTATTTTAAAAGCAGAATAGAGACGCTGGAAGAAGAACTAAGTAAATTGCAGCTTACAAAAAAAGAATTGCAAAATATAATTTCAGAAAGTACCAAAATTTTCCAAAATACACAATTAGTAGATGATATTCACAATATAAATCAGCAATTAAATGTAGAATATCAGAAATTAGCTGATGTAAAGATGAAGATTGATAAGTACAATGAAATTAATAACTTAACAAAAGAACTAAATAAAAAAGGAAAAGAAATTTTTGAGAAAACGCTTGAGTATGAACATGAATATAATCAGTATGTTGCTAATATAAGTAATATTGAAAATCACTTTATTGCATTGACAGAAGCAGCATATGGAGAAAAAGGGGATTTGACATATTTTTATGAAAACAATGTGAAAAAGAGTGCAGCAACAGGACGTATAAAAATTACTTGTCAAATTTCTGATGAGAATTCACATGGTCGTTTATATATGAAAATTAATATGTTTGATTTAGCGCTTTTTCTTAATAGGATAGATTTGGATTCAGGATGTAAAATTCTTATACATGATGGTTCATATTGCAAACCAAATCCTGATGCAAAGGCAAAAATTATAGATTATGTTGATGAATACTTAAAAGAAAAAGAAAGAGGGCAATATTTTATTACACTAAATAAATCCGAAATAAATGATGAAGATTTGAAGAGCATAAAAGAACAAGGAATGGTTGTTGCAGAATTTGATCGTGAGCATGAAGATACAAATAGATTTTTTGGATTTAAATATTAAGATTTGAATAGAAGTCGGTACTTGGACAGTCGGCCTGGGTACCGACTTTTATGGTAGTACACAGTGCACAGGTGTACATACAGTTAAAGCCCCTATTTTCAAGGCATAATGGGATAGGGGTACAGTTTACAGATGAACCCACCGGGAATCTGGACAGCAGTACCAGCCAGGATGTACTGGGACTGATCAAAGTATCCAGTGAACAGTTAGGGCAGACTGTGGCCATGATCACCCATAATGAGGAGATCGCTCAGATGGCAGGCCGTATCATACGCCTTGAAGATGGAAGAATCTGCGGAGGTGATGCTGTATGATGAAGGTAAACAGCCGGAAAGTCATCACCTCTGTGGCAATGACCACTTACAGAGCCAATAAGAAACGGAATGCCCTCACCGTTTTTGCTGTTATCCTCACTACTTTTTTGATAACAGCAGTGCTGGGGATTGGTATCAGTTACTGGGACGCAGTATCAGAGCGATCCATTCGTATGAATGGGATGGACTATGACATAGAGTTGACAGAGCCTCGTGCAGAGCAGGTGGAGATGGTCGGAAGTATGGATGCTGTGAAGTATGCAGGAGTTGCTGTTAAATGTGCTATCGCAGAAGAATACCAAGACAAATCTCTTGATAAGACAAGGCTTTACTGGGTGGATGATACCTGCTGGGAGAAGCAGTGCATTCCGGCGTATGAATTTTTTAAAGGAGATTACCCGAAAGAGGAGGAGGAACTGGTACTTTCCACTACAGCTTTGAAAGACATGGGGATCAAAGATCCGAAAATAGGAATGAAACTGCCTCTTACCTATTATTCTTTAGCGGAAGACCCGGAGAGAACAGATTTGGAAGATGCCGCTCCGGGACAGCAGATTATGACGAAAACCTTTATATTAAGCGGATATTACAGGGACTATTCCGGGAAGCAGTATGGATATGTGTCACAGGCATTTTACAAGACAAGTGGTGTGAGACAGACAGATTTTACCCAGGGAGCACTAAAGATCACCTTAAAGAAATCTCTTTACTCCGCAAAAGACATTATGAACATACAGACCTCCCTGAACCTGAAGGACAGGCAGGTGCTCATTGCGGATGATCAGATAATACAAAATTTTATTAAAATGGCAGCGGGCCTTGGGGGACTGCTCCTCATGATCCTTATAAGCGGGTATCTTTTTGTTTACAATACGCTGTATATATCGGTGTCCAAAGATATCCGGTATTATGGGCAGCTTAAGACCGTGGGTATGACCTCTGTACAGCTAAAACGGATGGTTTATCTCCAGGCGCTTTGGAATTCCTGTATCGGCATACCGGTGGGAATGGTGCTTGGCGTTTTGGTGTCGGCAGGAATTGTTCCTATGGCAGTAAGATTAATGGACCCTTCCATGTCAGAAATGAAAATTGTCACTGTGCACCCTCTTATTTACATAGGAGCGGCTTTGTTTTCAGCGGCCACGGTAATAGCAGGCTGCCGGAAACCTGCCATTATCACAGGCGAATGCTCTCCCATTGAGGCAGTCAGGTATACGGGCCTGACAGAAGGAAGAAAAAAAGAAAAGGAGAGGGAGAAAGGGTTAAAGGACATGGCCCGCAGGAATATGTTCCGGGACAGGAAACAAGCAGTTGTGATCCTTGGATCTTTTTTCGTGGTGCTGACCGTATTTCTCTGTGTCAACGCAGTGGTCAGGGGAAATGATGCTAAAAATATTCTGAATCAGATCAGTTCATGTGATATTACAGTTAAAAACCAAACAACTCTGGAGGAGAAGCTCCCTCTTATTACAAAAGAGAAGCTGGAAGAGATCCGTGCTATAAAGGGTGTGAAGGAGATAAGGCCTGTGACCACGGCACAGATGATCGTGCCATACCAGGAGGAGCTGTTGGGCGCATATTATAAAAGGCTGTATCAGACCAGATATTCGCCTGGGGATTATGAGAAGGATATGGCAGAATATAAAAAGGACGCCTATACACAGAACGATTTATTCGACGGACGATTTGTGGGGATCAGTCTGGAGGAATTCCGGAAGATAGAGGAAATCCTGGGGGAAGATTTAGATGAGGAGGCTTTTGAAAAGGGAGAAATTGCTGTGACAGAACCTTACTGGGTATCAGCGGAGGAGATGGAAGGAAAAGAACTTCGTTTTATCCTTCCGGATAGCCAGGAGCCGGAAAAGGAGCATAGGATAACCATTGCGGCAGCAGGAAAAAGCAGGATGGAGGGAGGGCGTGCCATCGATCCGTCATCCTTTGCAGGAGGCTATTCCCCCAATCTGCTGGTGAGTAATGCTTTGGCAGAGAAACTTATGGGGAATGGGATACTGACGGAACTGGTAAGGGTAGAGTATAAGGAACCGTATGACAGGGACACGGAGAAAGCAGTTAAAAATGTCTTTCGAGGAGAGGAACAGATATCCTTTGAATCTAAATTGTCCAGGTATCAGGAGATGAAGGTATCAGAACAGCAGGTAAAAATCCTGGGAGTGGGGATGGGGGTTATTCTGGCAGTGCTTTCTATCCTCAATTATATTAATATGATGGCAGCAGGAATCCAGAACCGAGCCAGGGAATTTGCTACTCTGGAGAGCCTTGGGATGACCTCAGGACAGGTAAAAAAAGTTTTGATCCAGGAAGGACTTGGCTATGGCATATTGTCAATCTTACTTTCCATGGCAGCGGGACTGCCTCTTAGTTATATGGTCTTTCAAAGTGTAAAAGTATATAATATGGGCTATTCTATGCCGGTCCTTTACAACCTGACCCTGTTTGCAGTCATTATTGCAGTTTGTGTCATAGTTCCGCCTGTTATTTACCGAATGACGCAGAAGGAAACTGTGATCGAGAGACTGCGAAGAGATATGGAATAACAGATTTGGAGATTCCTATTCGTAGGAAAGGCTGCGGGGCAATGGTCCGCAGCCTGTTGAGAACTGTCCGGTATTTTTAAAGGTTTGCTACAGCGCATTCCGGATCAGTATGACTGCTGTGAAGGACGTTTCGTCATAGGTTAGGCTCAGCGTTCCCCCGTATTTCTCAACCGACTTCTGTACATTGGTGAGACCAAGGCCATGTTCTGATTTCTGTTTTTTATCTGAGATATATCTTCCTTTTTCCACAGTAATTTTATTTATCTTTGTATTTTTGATCTCATAACTGAAAAAACCATTTTCGGCTATTCTGGCTTTGACGGAGATGCTTCGCTTTCCCGGCTCAGGTATTTTCAGGCAGGCTTCTATGGCGTTGTCCAGAGTGTTGGCAAATATGGAGCACAGACTGATCTGGTCCATGGCTGTCACCTCCGGCAGGTCGATGTGGAAAAAGCAGTCGATACTGCTGTCTTCCGCTTTGGTGTATTTGGCGTTTAACACGGCATTCAGGACGCTGTTTTTGCAGAAACACCGGTTTTTTGGTGTTATCCGGGATTCTAATTCCTGAAAGTAGGCATGGGCAGCCTCTTTATCATCCTGGTCAAACAGATCACGGATAACCAGAAGATGATGGTTCATATCATGGCGGAATCTGCGTATTTCTGTTTGGTTTCTCTCCAGTTCTTCATAATAATCGCGTTGAAGCCTCAGATTGTCCTGCTCCATCTCCTGCTGAAGGGTGTTCACAAAGTATCCTGCCAGATAGAGGCTGCCTATATTGGTTGCCATACAGGCAATGGCACAGGGCCATATTTTATAGGTTTCTTCAGGAGGGTAATAAATGTATACCGTAATGCTCACAAGGGAGGCCAGGCATATGATCCCCAGAAGGATCCAGGTATTCTGACTGTACAGCCGGCTGGCCTGACGGACCCTGTTAAAAAATGTCTTGTAAATAATATACCAGAAAAGAACATGAATGCAGCCGTCCATGATATTGACTGTCATATCTACCAGGTGACTTTTCCCACTGGCAAGCCAGATACTTAAGGAGACATCTGAGGATAAAAAATTCAGTGCAATGATCAGAGGGTAGATGACGGCAGTCACGGAGAACTTGGAGATTACAGAACCTTGAAAGCAAAACAGCATTAACAGCAGAAGCCAGATCAGCGCCAGCGTAACGTTGAACATGTCCTTGGGATCAATGACCATGCCGGGGATGAAAATGCCGGATATAAAAATGAGAATATTAAAGTGACGTCCCTGCTTTTTGGGAAGGAGACAGCAGAGCATTCGGCTGAAGAAGACTGAGGTCATTACATACAGGATCATGCTTGCCAGCCGCACTGCATTTTCTATGATGATTTTACTGTCCATGTGTTCTTCCTCCCTGTGTTTTGATCTGTTCTTTTTCAGTGGTAACTATTGGATCTCCCCCACAACTGCGCTATTTCAGCATGGCACGGGCAAAGGCTGTTTCCAGCTCCTGCCGAAAGGTTCTGCTGATTGGAAAAGAGTGTGCGCCCAGTATGCAGCGGTCCTTTTCCAGAGTAGTCACATAATTCAGATTTACAATATACCGGTTATGGGTCCGTATAAAGCAGGTGGGAAGTTCCCGGTATATCTCATCTATCTTACCGTAAAAATCAATAGTCTCTTCCTTCAAAAGGGCCAGTACCTTCCTGCGGTCACTTGAAAAGGCAATTGTCTGCGTGAGGGGAATGCGGATGATTCTTGCCTTTTGCTCTATCACAAAATACTGTTCTTTAGACAACTCCAGTTCATTCAAGGCCTGGCTCAGAACCTCTTCTATTTTTTCTTTTCTATAAGGTTTCAGAATATAATGAAAGGCATGGACTTCATAGCCCTGGAAAACGAAATCAGGATATGCAGTCACAAATATGATAATGCCTTTCATCCCCTTTTTTCGCAGCAGTTTTGCTGTCTCAATGCCGTCTAGGTTTTTCATTTCAATATCTAAAAAAAGAATGTCCGTATCCAGATAAGAGATTCCGGCAGTGAGTTCCTCACCGGATCCATATTCAGATATCTGATGATCCGTTCCCCGGAGCTGTAAGACCTGTTCCAGTATCTGTCTGAGCGTTTTTCTCATCTGTTGTTCATCATCACAGATTCCTATTTTGATCATGTTGACCCACTCCTTTGAAATCCTAAGCTGCTGTGTAAATCTTTTGTTCTGTCTATCTGCATTTTACAGGATGCCGGCGCGGTTGTCGATTCTTTCTGCGAACTTTACAAAATCAATGTCAAACTTTACAAGGAGTCAAATGCAGTCTTTTCTCTTTTGTATTACCATTTATGGTGTAAATATATAACGTCATCTGTCCGTAACCGCAGAGATGCTGAATGGGACAAAGCGTTTATCAGCGAAAGGAGAATATTATGCTGCAGGTGGAACATTTATCAAAGAGTTACAGAACCGGGAACCAGGTGTATCCCGTTCTCCGGGATATATCAATTGACGTGGAGAGAGGGGAATTTGTGGCTGTCATGGGGCCTTCCGGCAGTGGAAAGACTACCCTCCTCAACTGTATTTCAAGATTTGTTCCCTTTGATGAGGGGGCAGTTCTTCTTGGAGGACAGGATATATCTGCGCTTAGGGAGGAGGAACTGGCAGAGGTCAGAAACAGGAAGATGGGATTTGTGTTCCAGGATTTTATGCTGCTTGACGGTCTCACTGTGTTTGAGAACATCTGTCTTCCCCAGATAATTGATGAGCGGCCTGTGGCTCAGATGGAGTCCAAGGCAGAGAATATCTGTCAGATCTTTGGCATTGATAAGATCATGCAGAAGTATCCCGCTGAGATATCCGGCGGCGAAAAACAGAGGACTGCAGTGGCAAGGGCACTTATGAACCACCCTCTGGTGATCCTGGCAGATGAGCCTACGGGAAATCTGGACAGCAAATCCTGCAGGGCGGTGATCGACGCGTTTCTGAAAGCCAGGGATACTATGCAGGCAACTATATTTATGGTAACACATGACAGCTATGCAGCCTCATTCTGCGACAGAGTGATAGTCCTGAAGGACGGGCAGGTGAATGGGATTTTGGAAAATAAGGGCAGCAGGAAAGCATTTATGGATGAGCTTCTGGACACGATCCGGGTACTGGGAGGGGATTCTAATGACAATGAATAAAATTATGGGAAAACTGCGGCGTAAAAATAAGAACCAGTACACCCTTTTAGGAATATGTATGTTTCTTTCTGTGCTGCTGGTGACGTCCTTTACACTTATGTATTTTTCTCCCACGGTACAGGAACTTCTGCCCCAGGGGGGAGATACAAGAAAGTTATCGTGGCTCATGATGGGAGTTACGTTTTTGGGATGTACGGTATTTACCTTCTATGGGGCGAACCTGTTTTTCAGGAATAAAAGCAGGGAGATTGGCGTACTTTTGGCATTGGGTGAGCGAAAGGGAAAACTAGGAGGATGCCTTGCCCTGGAAGTGGCGGCAGTGATCATAAAATACGCAGTCTTCGGGATTGTTCTGGCGGTGCCTGTTTCTTACCTTATATGGAAAGGGTTTGAGTCACTTATTATTACTTCAGTGGGGATGAAATACCGGGTGGGTGCAGCGGGACTGGCAGTCGGTATTGTATTTGCCCTTTTCCTGGTCATCTGTATCTTTTTGCTGGGGATACGTTTTATCCGGCGGGTCAATATTATAGAGATATTGAATGAACAGAGAAAGACAGAGATGGTAAGGGAGGTAAAGTCATGGACAGGAAAAGTCGGGGTTTTACTTATACTTACAGGACTTGTGCTGGCTATGGCAGTACCTGCAGTCTGCATGAGAGTATTTTTGTTCGTTATGCCCTCATTTTGGAATGTCACTTATGGTATCAGTGCTGTGGGTCTTTATCTTTTTATGCTGAGCGCAGTGGGGCGCACAGGCAGAGGGAAAAATCCTGAGAAGTATTATAAAAATATTGTTTCCGCTGATCTGATGCGTTTTACAGCCAGGCAGACCACGAAAAATATGTGTGTGATCACACTGCTGGTCTTCGTGCTCCTTTTGTCGGCATTCTGGGGAGCAATGTATTACCGTTCTGCTTATGCAGGGGGAGAAGGGGCGCCATACGATTATTCCATGCATTATCCTTCCGAGGAAAAGCAGATCACAAGGGAAGAAATATTCAGTCTTGCCCAAAAGTATCAAGTGCAGATAGAGGAATACGAGGAGTCTGAGGCAGTTGTGCTGCCGGTGGACTATAAAATGCGTGATTTGACGGACAGTGGAAAATATGTGGATTTAAATTCCAGAAAATTGGCTTCTTTTGTGTCGGCCTCTGATTTTTCCAGGATCGCGGGGCGGGAGATTATACTAAAACCGGGAGAATATAAAACAATTGTTTCCAGCGGATATCATCCCACCATATGGGTAAAGCCAGACTGTCTGCTGGACGTGGATAACAGAAAACTGATTTATCAGGGAACAGAGGAGTTTGATAATCTGACAGAGACCAGTGATCCTTTTGCCTTTATCCTTTCCGATGAGGATTACCGGAGCTTTAAGGAGACAGCAGCAGGATCCGACAGAGAAAAACTGGTTTTCTTTTGTACAGAGGATGTATATAACACATACGATTTTGCCGTAGAGCTGAAAAAGGAATACATTGACCATGCGGGGGAACTTTCCGATCATCTTGCACTATATGATGCATATGAGGAGGCTTGTGCCGTGAAAGATGGGAGGGAATATGATTACAGTGGAAAAGCAGGACTTTCAGAAGATAACCCGGAGCTGATGAGTGACTGGAAATATGCCCCTTTTTTCAAAGTGCTGACAAAGGCTGATGCCATGCAGATGGTGGCTGTGTTTGTGCTTCTGAGTGTGTACATTGCAGTGATCTCTCTGGCCGCTGTGGGCGTTATGACTTATGTGAGGAGTGTTACCATTGCAATGGACAACAGGCAGCTTTTCGCCGACCTGGGGAAACTGGGGGCGAACAGAGCTTATATAGAAAGAGTCATATGCAGACAGCTTCGCAGAATTTTCACGTATCCAACTGCGGCGGGGAGTATTATCGTGCTGGTGTTTTCCATGCTCTTGATCTATTTCAATGACATGCATCTGGACGCGGCCGAACTGCGGTTATTTGTCATGGAACTGGGACTGATTCTGGGTGTGGCGGTGTTTATGTATGTTATGTACAGAGTGTCCCTGCGCCGAATGGAGAAGATTGTATTTTAACCGGTTATCACCTGGTATTGGGAGAGGAGTCTGTACAGTTCTGAAGTAAAAATAGAATAAAATGCTGCATAAGAATTGCAGGGTAAAAAGTGCTTTGTATCAAAAGATACAAGGTACTTTTTACGTGCGCAAAGTATGATATAATCTAAAAAGAAAAATTGTAACTGTTCATACCTTTACAGTTACGAGCAAAAATCCATGCAAATTGCCTTTTTCCATGGGATTTTTGCCTGGCTGCTGAACGTTTTCTTACGGTCAGCGCAGTAAATGCACAGACATACTAAATAGTTACGAAAGATTTCACATTTTCTGTGTAACGAATATTCCATTTCCCGGATATATGAGTAAAGAGAGGTGAGGAAAAGATGTTAGACATGGATGTTATATACAGGGAATATGCAGACTCGGTATTTCGTTTTCTGATGACCCTGTGCCGTGAGGAGTGTACTGCAGAGGAGCTGACTCAGGAAACTTTTTATCAGGCAGTGCGCTCAGCCCATAAGTATGACGGGACCTGCAAAGTGTCTACCTGGCTCTGTCAGATCGCAAAGCATCTGTGGTATCAGGAACTGGACAAGAGAAAGAGAAAGGGCACATCCATGCTGGAGGAAAGTATGGTTTCCCACAAGGCCGGGCCGGAGGATGAGCTTTGTATCAGGGAAGAGAAAATGGATGTGTTTAAAAAAGTTCATATATTGGACGAGAATGCAAAGGAAGTGATGCTTCTGCGCATAACAGGTGCGTTTTCCTTCAAAGAAATAGGAGAGATATTCGGTAAAAATGAAAACTGGGCCCGTGTGACTTTTTACAGGGCAAAACAGAAAATTGTGAAAGGAAGGTAAGGCTATGAAGTGTGAAATTATCAGGGATTTGCTCCCTAGTTATGTGGACGGACTCACCAGCGGGGAGAGTGACAGGGCGATAGAGGAACATCTGAGGGACTGCGGGGACTGCAGGGAGTATCTGGAGGAGATGAAACAGGAAGTGCAGAAACCGGAGATGATCCAGACAAACAAGAAAGCGATCAGGCCCTTTAAGAAGATAAAGAAGGCCATCTGGAAGGCTGTGGGGCTGACGTTTCTCATATGTGTGCTGATCTTCGGAGGCCTCAGTGTCTATTATGGAAAGAGTTGGGAAGTGAAATCCGGTGATGTAAAGATTTCCAAGGAATTTGTGGGTAAGATCGTGACAATTCATTTTGCCCCGAAGGATAAAAATATACGTCTCTACGCAGAGGCAGAATCTCAGGACCCTAATGTGATAACAGTCAGGGCCACCCGGGTGAATCCGCTGAATAAGCCAATCCACAGAAATGCATACTGCGGCTATACTTTTGTGGATGAAGAGACAGTTCTCACACCGGAGGGAAAGAAAGAACAGATTGCAGAGGGGGATGTTCTGAAGATACAGTACGGGGATAAGGCAGAGGAATATAGTCTGAAAGAACTGGCTGAGGAGGCGTGCAGGGAGAAGCTGGCGTCCTCTGAGGATGTGGAAATGACATATAAAAGGATGGATAATGGCATTGTATCTGTTGATTTTCAGCCAAAACTTGCGGGACTTACCCTGACAGCCGAAAGGAAAGGGGATTATGAAATAGAAATCATAGAGCACTATGACGAGACCGGGAATCTTCCGGACAACAGGGGCGTATCCTGCGGCTATACATTTTTGGACAGCAGTACCCTTCTGGGTGCTGACGGAGAACCGATGGAACTGACAGGGCAGGAAATGCTCACAGTGAAATATAGGGATAAGACAGAGCGGATTTCCTTAAAAAAGCTGGCAGAAGAGAATGCTCAGTAATGTGAAATACCATGGAAAATATCACCGGCGGGGTACTGCCGGTGATATTTTTCAGTATATGGGAAGAAATAAACTTGTTTAAATGCTGCATATGTATACATCGTATATATAAAATGTGATAAAATATTTTAATAGAGACAGTTGTGCACAGCCTTTACAGTTACGGGCAAAAACCATGCAAAATCGTTTTTGGCGGGTTTGTCTGATATGCGGATATTTTCGGCGGGAATGATAAATGACGGGTATGCTGAATGGGTGCCAACGAAGTATAGATAGGAGGGATATCATGGATGATAATAAATTTTCATTTGAGGAGGAACAGATACATCTTCTCAGAAAACAATTACTTGTATCAAAAATGATCGCTGTGCTGCTTGGAATCATAGCAATTGTATTGATCATCGTTGGTGTGGTGTTAGTTACAAATTTATCCGGCCTGGTGAACGAAGTGGAGCAGACATTAAAGACGTTAAATGACACTGTTCTTCCCGCATTGGAGAATCTGGATATGGACAGCTTGAATGAAACAATCCAAAGATTGAGTGAAGCGCTCAAGCCGCTTTCCGGCTTGTTGGGTAGATAAGCAGGGAAAGGATAGATAGAAGGAGAAAGTATGAGTGAGAGATGCGCCTGGTGTGAGGATAACGGCATGTTACAAAAATACCATGATGAGGAATGGGGAATTCCTCTTCATGATGACAAAAAGCAGTTTGAATTTTTAATGATGGAGGTTATGCAGTGCGGACTGAACTGGAATATGATGCTGAAAAAACGCTACATTTTCCGCCAGTGTTTTGATGATTTTGATTATAAAAAAATTGCTGCATATGATGACAATAAAATACAGGAGATCATGGAAACACCGGGAATGATCCGTTCTATGAGGAAGATTCAGGCAGTGATCCACAATGCCGGCAGATTCCTGCAGATCATACAAGAGTTCGGCAGTTTCGATACATATCTGTGGTCCTGGACAGAAGGAAAGACCCTTATATACAGGAGTCACCAGTATGAAGGGGCAGCGAAAAATGAATTATCCGACGCAGTGAGCACGGATTTAAAGAAAAGGGGTTTTAAATATCTGGGCTCTATCACCGTATATTCTCATCTGCAGGCCTGCGGGATGATAAATGACCATAACCGGGAATGCTTTTTGTACCGTGAGATATGTGACAATTATCCGGTAGAATATAAAGATTGAGGGCTGCGCTGACGGACAATGATTTCGGATTTGCCAGAACAATGCTCCGGGATCAGGGATTCAGAGACCTGCTGTCCAGCCGCTTCAATTGGAAGGCAGTTAAGACACACTTCAGGAATTGCCGGTTCCCGTTTTTGTCAGTTCTATCTGGAAACATGCGCCACCGCCAGGAGTATCCATCAGGATCAGACGGCATTTTAACTGATGAGCCAGTTCACTGGCAATGGACAGACCAAGTCCGAAGTGTTCTTTCTTGCTCCGGGAGGAATCTGCTTTGTAAAAGCGTCGGAATACGGCCTCTTTTTGGTCATCCGGGATTCCCGGACCATGGTCTGTGACGGACAAGATAATATGGCGCCCGGACTGGCAGGCTGCCAGCTCTATTAATTGTTTTTCTCCTGACTGAGGCTTTCCGTAAGTCATGGCATTTTCCAACAGAATGGATAAGAGCTGATATAAATACGCCGAATCAGAGAGAACAGGGGGAAGGATGTCATCCGGCATATGAAGCTGCAGGGAAATCCCCTTCTGCCGGCATACTGTCTCAAAGGATTCAAAGAGTCTGAGCAGCAGGGCATCGGCCTCTACTTCCTCCAGTTTTTTTGTGAGAGTTCCCGAATCTGAGGAGGCCAGAAGCAGCAGGTCACGGATGAGTTTTCCCGCACGGCTGCATTCCCGTCGTATGATTTGTGACATGGGGGCAGCCTGTTCCGGATTCTCTTCTATGACAGAGGCACTGGTCTGGATGACAGACAGGGGAGAACGCAGTTCATGGGAGGCGGCAGATATAAAATCCGTCTGTCTCTGCTGGTATTCTGCAATGGGCTTCATGGCACGTCCAAGGATCAGCCGGGCAGCCAGATAAAGGGCCGCGAATCCGGCCAGATCCAGCAACAAAAAGAAGACTCCAAGCGAAAGACTCCTTTTACCAAGTTCCGTGATATCCTGCAGCAGTACCAGAGATTTGTAAACGCTGCCGCAGGGCATCTGGATCACGACTGCCTGGTAGGTATCCCCCTCTTCCCCCCGGATATGCATGACGGAAGTTTTCTGCATAGAGTTGGAAAGCGGAGAGCGGGTGATATCCACATTTTCCTCGAGCGCCTGTTTTTTTGCCTTTTTGATCAGGGTATCACGGTTGGTAGCCGGTTCCCAGGAGCCGGGAAAGAAAAGGGGAGTCCTGTTTTCTTCTATATGAATGATGAGCTTGTTGTCTGCCTCCATTACAGCAAGCCAGTTATCTGAAAAATAGATATCTGCCTCCAGTTTATTGGAGAGTTCCAGCAGATAGTTCTGGAACAGGTTTTCCTGCTGAGCCTGATACAGATGGTTCTGGTATATCCAGACGATCAGAAAAATGACAGTCAGGATCAGGCTGGTGGTTCCTGCAAAGAGCAGGGTCAGACGTCTTCGGAAGGTAGTCAGCATGGCGGACACTCCAATCGGTAGCCGATGCCATGCGCGGTTGAGACCCGGACACGGCTTTTCAAGTTTTTTAGTATTTTGCGGAGATAATAAATATAGGTATCCAGATTGCCGTCCTCCACTTCCCCGTCAGGCCCCCATACTCTGGAATACAGCATTTGCCTGGAAATGGTCTGGTCCGGGTTCTGCATAAAATACTCCATCAGCATGGATTCCCTGCGGGAAAGCTGCTGGGTATTGGGTCCGCAGGTCAGCTTCAGTGTTGTGGTATTGTATACCAGGTCGCCGTATTCCATATTTTGGTGGTCCTCAATAGGCTGGGGGCGCCGTATCAGTGCGCGGATACGGGCCATCAGTTCTTCAATGTCGTATGGCTTTACAATATAGTCATCAGCTCCGCAGTCCAACCCGGCAATTCTCTCCGGCACCGCGTCTATGGCGGTTGCCAGGATAACAGGGGTTGTGATCTCATTACTTCTTATGAGTTTTAAAAGAGACAGACCATCCATCCCCGGCAGCATGCGGTCTAAAATGATCAGATTGTAGACAGGCTGTAGGGCATAATAGAGCGCATCTGTTCCGGTCAGGCAGATATCTGTCTGATATCCCGCTTTTTCTAAGGAAATTTTCAGCACATGGCAAAGTTCCTGGTCATCCTCTATCAATAAAATCCGCATTAATAATAATTCCTTTCCATATTGTGATAATGATTTTTTTTATTATCAAAGGTGTTTTGTCTTCCTGCAGTTATTATATAATTACTATTTACGGGCCGCTGTCCCGGGAGGTGATTTCTCAAGGGGACGCTGTGCGATGCGCAGCAAAATCCGGAGTTGGCCGGCACCAAAATTTAATTCATTGCATTTCATACCAAAAGGCTGCAACACACTCCAAAGCGCAGTTCTGCCAATAATAGTATTATTATACCATTCATTTCTCAAAAAAATCTTTAAAAATTCATGGAGTTCTTAAAAGTCTTTTTGAGATTTTCCTGATATGCTGATAGATGAAGGGGCCGGAAGCACCGGCAGAGAGGAGTTATCATAAATGAAATGGAGAAAAATACTGGCCGCAGGGATGGGTCTTGTATTGGCAGCAGGGCTGATATCAGGATGCGGAGGCCAAAAAAAGGAAACAGGTAACGGAAAGAAAGATGATCAGGAAAAGGCCATGGGCCGCTATGTGGAGGAGGACTTAAAGCCGCCTGTACAGGATGGAGAAACCCCTCTGGGCGCATATAAAAAGGATGGAATCCTCTATTTGTATACTTCAGGAGGCAGCCAGGATTCAGATGTAAAATACTATTCTTATCAATATAAGGATGGACAATGGTCAGATGCGCAGGAGGAAACAGGCCTGATTGATGTGGCATCAGACTTTGGACTGAACTATCTGGGGTATGGACAGGATGGAAGCGTGTACGCAATAGGACAGACGTTAAACCCAACGGATGATATACCCTACGGATGGCATATATTTAAAAATGCCCAAGATGGGGATTCCTGGGAAGATATTACCCCCGACAATCTTACAAAGGCTGATGAAAATGGTATGGCTGCATTTGTGACTGATATTGATACATTGGCGGATGGGAGTTTGTGTGTAGCAAACGGCAGTACAGGACAAGCTGAAATCTATAAAGACGGAGAAAAGGTTTTCTCTGCTGATATGGAACCAATGATGTCAAACTTCCAGAATACCATCAGCGCCTCACCGAACCGGCTGGCTGTGACGGCAAAGGATGGAAAAGGTGTGACATTTTATAATACAGACGATTTTTCAGAGGCAGGCAGCGCGTCGCTTACAAAAAAAGAGGAATCCTTTAACCTTACCCCGGGTACCGATGGAACATGGTACTGTCTGACGGAAAGCGGGATCGTACGTTTCCAGGAAACAGGGGATCTTATGGAGACGCTGCTTGACGGCTCCTATGGAAAGATGGGAGCAACGGGAGTCAGCGTTGTGTCATTCTTCTGTGGGGATGATGATTTTTATACTTTATATAATGAGTATGACAAAGGCGGTCTGTTCATGGCCCGCTATACTTATAAAAAGGATATGCCGGTTTCAGCGGATGACACCCTTACGGTCTATGGGCTAAAAGAAAATAAGACAGTACAGCAGGCGATCAGCCTGTTCCAGACCCAGAACCCTGATGTAAAGGTGGATTACAGCTATGCAGTGGGAGAACACGAAAAACCAACTTCTGATGATATCCGTAATCTGAACACAGCACTTTTGGGCGGAAACGGGGCGGATGTGCTGATCTTAGACCGTCTGCCTGTGGATTCCTATATAGAAAAAGGCGTTCTGGCGGATATCAGCAGTCTGAGGGATGAACTGGTAAAAGACAGCGGTATGCTGGAGAATGTGGCGGGAGCACTGGAAAGAGACGGCAAGGTTTACGGACTGCCGGCCCGCATCGGGGTACCTGTCATGGCCTCAAAGGATGACACTGACAAGGCACTTGAGAGCATTGAGGCCCTGACCTCTTATCTGCGTGAGAATCCCCAGGCCCAGGTGTTGGGAGACGCTGTACACACCTATGCTGCAGAGACTTTGCTTGCTGTCATGTACCAGGAACTTGTAAAAGAAGACGGAAGTATTGATGAAGAGAAGATGGCAGAGTTTATTGATGACTATCTGCAGATCTGCGAAAATATAGATACAAAGCTTCTGGAAGAATCCGTGGGGTATGATCCCGAAGATACAGAGGACCGGAACATATATTTCTCAGCAGGCTATTTTAGCAGATATAAAGACGGGACAGTATCCTTATATGAGCTTCAGGGATACAGCAGTATGATGTATCCTGCCTATAGTATCAATACAGCGGGAATCCAGCCAAAGGCAGTCAACAGCAGCTATGTACCATATACAATAGCAGGGATCAATGCGTCATCCAAACAGCAGGAAACGGCTGAACTGTTTATCAAAGCGCTGATGTCCGACGATGTGCAGGGCAGTGACACACGGGACGGTTATCCTGTTACGGAGAGTGCGTTCAGCAATTTGTTGGCATATGCGGATACGGACACAGCACAGAAGGAACAGATAGCCAGCTCCTATAAAGATTTCAAGACAGGGGAAGAAATTATGGAAGAGTATGGGAATGCTGACGGACAGACTCTTCAGACCTATCTGGACTTGATACGCACGCTGGATAAGCCGTTTATTCCCAACCAGACACTGTTTGACACTGTCCTGGAGGAAATGGAGAAATGTTATGAGGGGACCGAGACATCTGCGGAAGCGGCAAAGGCAATTGGACAGAAAATGGACACCTACCTGTCAGAATAAAACAGCATACGCGTTTCTGATACCTAGCCTGCTGGGGCTGCTGGCATTTGTCCTTCTGCCTTTTGGGGATGTGATACGCCGTTCCTTTTTTCAGGCAGTGGGAGGACTGTTTGTAGGGCTTGATAATTACAGGGAGGTACTGGAAAACAGTGCCTTCCGGCAGGCCCTTGGCAATACGCTGCAGTTTCTCTGCGTCTGTCTCCCTTTGCTTTTGAGCCTGTCATTTCTGGCCGCTGTTTTTCTGAACAGTATTACTGGGTTTGCCAGGATACTGCGGGCGGGCTTTCTCCTGCCCATGGCAATTCCTGTGGCATCGGTTGTGGTCTTTTGGAAACTTCTGTTTGACCAGAAGGGCGTAGTCAATCAGATTTTGGAAATGCTGCATCTGACAGGGCAGGATTGGATGAATACGGGGTACGCTTTTTGGATCCTGGTAGGTTCCTACTTATGGAAGAATATGGGGTATGACATTGTGTTGTGGATCGCAGCCCTGTCCGCTATTGGGGAGGAGCAGTATGAGGCAGCCAGAGTCAGCGGCGCCGGTGCATTTCAGTGTTTTCGATATATTACACTGCCGCAGATGAAAAGCAGTGTTTTCCTCATCGGAGTCCTGTCTTTTGTAAATGCGTTCCGGGTATTCCGGGAGGCATATCTGATCGCGGGGGACTATCCCCATGAAAGTATTTATATGCTGCAGCATTTGTTCAATAATTGGTTTACAAAACTGGACATACAAAAGATGAGTGCCGCGGCAGTTTTAATGGCAATTGCAGTGAGTGTGATCCTGGTGTTGGTAGAATGGTGGAATGAAAGGCAGGAGGATCGTGAATAAGAAAAAGACAGTGCGAACAGCAGTGCTTACCATATTCTGCCTTCTGTTCTGGGTGCCGGTGTTTGTCATGTTCCCCAATTCATTTATGGGGACTGAGGAGCTCCAGGCATCCTACGGCGGGGTATTGGGAGGAGGCATGCAGGCAGTCCGTCTGGAACTGCTTCCGGTCTATCCCACGCTGAAGCCGTATGTGGAGCTGCTGCTGGATTCACCGGATTTCTTTGTTATGTTCTGGAATTCCGTTAAGCAGGTGGTACCTGTTCTGATTGGGCAGGTGCTGATAGGAATGCCGGCAGCGTGGGCGTTTGGAAGATACCGCTTTCGGGGACGCAGGATATTATTTTTATTATATATGATCTTGATGATCATGCCCTTCCAGGTTACCATGGTATCCAGTTATCTGGTACTTTCTGAGCTTTCTCTTATGGATACCCATTTGGCAATCATTCTGCCCGGAATCTTCTCGGCATTTCCCGTATTTATCATGCAAAAATTCTTCCGCTCCATCCCCGATGCCCTTGTGGAGGCAGCCATGGTGGACGGAGCCGGACAGTTTAAAATATTTCTGCATGTGGGAGTGCCGCTGGGGCTGCCCGGCATTATGGCGTCAGTGCTCCTTAATTTTTTGGAATACTGGAATGCCATTGAGGCACCCATGACATTTCTGAAGACAAAATCAAAACTGCCCCTTTCCCTCTACCTGCCGCAGATCACTACGGATCAGGTGGGGAGTTCCTTTGCGGCGTCCATTGTGATGATGCTGCCGGCAGTGCTTATTTTTTTATGGGGACAGGAGTATTTGGAGCAGGGGATCGTGGCATCAGGATTAAAGGAGTAGTTATGAGAAAAAAAGCGGGAAAAGCAGTGATATATTTTTTAGTGCTGATGCTGTGCTGTACTGTGGCTGCAAGGGCAGCCTCCTCTATAACGGTTGCCAAGGTAAAGACGGCCAAGGTGGGGAAGGGGGTGCTGACCCAGCTTGTGACAGGCAGCGGTACCGTAACGGCAAAAGAGCAGTACAGTCAGTCTCTGCCGGAGGGACAGAAAGTGAAGAAGGTCCTTGTGAAACCCCAGACCACGGTGGAGGCGGGGCAGGCCCTGGTTCAACTGGATATGGATTACCTGGCAGAGAAGATAGAGGAAAAGAACAGAGAGATAGAAAAGCTGAACCTGCAGTTGGAGCAGCAGAAGCTGGCAGGTCAGGAGGATGCCCGCACGCCGGAGACGGCACAGGCACAGATTGCTTTGAACAACGCGGAAATACTATTGGAACAGGCCCAGGCGGATTATGATCAGGCAGCAGCAGAGTATGAAAACCTGGCAAATGATCCTCCGGCAGCAGACAGCGGCCAGACACAGGACAGCGGCCAGACACAGAACGGCGGGTTGGACAGCGGCCAGGACGTTGACCAGGGCGAAGGCCCCGATACAGCGGGGCAAACATCCCAGGGCGGAAATTCTTCCGGAGCCGGGGAATATGAAAAGTGGGAGCAGGAGGTACAGGCTGCAAAGGACAAAATGCAGAGTGCCGCAGACACATTAAACAGCCAGGCCATCTCTTATAATCAGGCAGTGGAGCAGTATGAGCTGGCAAGCCAAAATGAGGCAAACGCCAGGCAGAACGAAGAAAAAAAGAAAAAATCAAACACTCTCACAGTGGAGGGGATACAGGTAGATATAGAAGGCGCCCAGGCAGCACTTAAGAAACTGACAGATATCCAAAATGCGGAGGGCATCGTAAGTGCGGCATCCTCCGGTATTTTCCAATCCGCAGGTGTGACAGAAGGTGATGTGACTGCAGGGACAGAGCAGATCATCATCGCATCGCAGGCCGCAGAGGCAAAAGGACTCATTGACCAGGCGGATGTGGGAAAAATACAGGAAGGCGATAAAATAAACATAAAGTTTTCAGGAAATACAGACACTCTGGAAGTTAAGGCAGAGAGATTTGAACAGGCATCTGCCCAGGAAACATCATCTAAGGAAGAGGAGGGGCAGGCAGGATCGGGCGGAATGGTCTGGTATGGACAGACCGGTGAAAAAGAGCTGAAAACAGGTACATCTTTTACCTATGAGGCAAGTAAAGAATCAGGTTCTTATGAACAGGTGATACCTTTGAGCGCCCTGCATCAGGTACAGGGACAGACATTTGTACTGACGGCAGAGGCAAGAGACGGTATTTTGGGGCAGGTGTACACCGCGATTTCTGTTCCGGTAACCGTTTTGGATAAGGATGATAAATCTGCTGCTGTGAAGTCGGCTTTAAACAATAAGAGCCTTATCATAGTAGAATCCAGTAAATATGTGGAGGAGGGAAATCAGGTACGGTTAGAGTGAGAAAAAATGAAATAAAGCTTATACTGGCGGCAGTTATCATGGCACTTTTTGCAGGAATGGGAATCTCCTGTTACAGCAGTCTGAAAAAACACGCTGCAGGGGAGCTGGGATTTGTGTACCGCAGCCCATCTGTCACCAGGGAACAGATGGAAACCTGGTGGCAGAATGCCGGAGAAGATGAAAGAAAGTATATAAAAGATATGACACTGTGGAAATCGCCGGAGGAGGTAAACGCGGTTCATACGTCTCTGGGCCGGAGTGCAAAGGCACAGTTGATCAGGGCAGCCGGGAATATGAATTTGATCATGCCCGGTAAACTGTGCCGGGGAAGTCTGGTGAGCGATGGTGACAATGCCGGATGTGTGATCAGCAGGAAACTTGCGCAGGAGCTTAATCTGGATGAAACAGGGGGAAGTATACAAGTATCGGGAAAACAGTATCTGGTCAGGGGAATCCTGGACAGCAGAGATGCTGTCTGCATCATACAGGGGGAGAGCGGAACCTTATACAACAGGGTACAGGTACAGTTTAGAAATATGCCGGCATCTGGCGCGGAGCGGATGCTCTCGGGACTGCTTCCGGGAAATGCGGATGTGAAGTCAGAGGGAGATTTGTTCCGGGGACTGGGGGGCCTGTTTCTTATGGCCCCCCTATGGGTTTTATTTGTGATGTCAGCAGTCAGGCTGCACCGTTTTTACCGGGACTCCGGATGGAAGAATTGGGTGAAGGAAGTCTGCAGTATTTGTTTTCCGGTGGCGGTGATAGGCGGAATCGGCATACTGGTGCTTATCAGCTTTCACTTTTCAGATGATTATATCCCGGGTGCCTGGTCGGATTTCTCCTTTTTTTCCAGACTGGCATTAGAGAAGGCAGAGGACGTGAGGGTGCTCATGACCCAGGCCCTTGACTACCGGGACAGGGATATGCTGGTATGGACTGCAGGGTGTATGCTTGCAGGCAGTGCATGTTCTGTGATTATTCTGAAGTTTCCCCGTTGTAACAGTACAGGCAGACGGAACTGTCTTAATCGTTTTCGCCGTCCACCCGTCGGTTTTTGTAATAATAAATTAAATCATCATCCGTAATTTCCCGCAGCACTTTGCATGGGTTTCCCACAGCAATGCAGTCTGCGGGAATATCTTTTGTCACGATACTACCGGCTCCGATGACGGAATTGCTGCCAATGGTCACTCCCGGCATGATGATGGTACCGCTTCCGATCCACACATTGTCGCCGATGGTCACAGGGAAGGAATACATCTCCCCGTGAGGGCGCAGTTTATAGTGCACAGGATGCCCGGTAGCGCTGATGGTAACATTAGGGGCCATGAGAACACCGCTGCCTATATTTATAATATAATCATCCACCAAGGTTAAATTGGAGTTGATATATGTATTGTCACCAATGGAGACCGTTTTGCCGAATGCCAGTGTGAGCGGCGGCTCGATCCATACATCTTTTCCCAGGGAACCAAAGATTTGGGGCAGCAGAGCCATTCTTTTTTCTTTTTCCTCAGGTCTTGTATGGTTAAAATCATAAACCAGCCCCCTAGCCTTAACTTGGGCTGCCATAGCCTCCGGTGTGTCTGTCCAGAGCAGTCCTTTTGCTTTTCTTTCTTCCATTGTCATAGTTAGTGATCCTCCTTAAAATTAAATGGTTATATTTTTCAGCCATTTTTTCCCCTTATAATGTTTCAGGACAAACGGCGTTTTTACCAGTTCGTGCAGATTCATAATTATGTAAACCGTAACCGGGGGGAGTTTCCAGACAAATCCCAGAAAAAGTCCTATCAGCACAGAGTAACCCCACATTACCAGAAAATCACAGTACAGACCAAAGCGTGTATCTCCCCCGGCGCAGAAAATGCCGCAGATGGCAGTGTTTGTAAAGGAAGCAAGCACTGCGTTTAAGGCCAGCAGCAGATACATACTGTTTAGATCCAGCAGGGCCTGAGGGGAGAGACGGACAATATCCGTCACCACAGGTTTTAGAAGAAGCATGACAACAGCACCTGCCAGGCCGCTTATGAGAGCTGCCTTCATAAGCTTTGATGCGTCTTTTTGAGCTTTACTGTAATTACTCCTTCCCAGTTCCTTGCCAAGCAGGACAGCGCCGCCCTCGGCAAACCCGAAACATACTACCGTAGCCAGTCCCTGTACCACAGAGGCCACAGAATTGGCCGCCACAATGTCAGAGCCAAGATGCCCCATTATGGCAGAGAGAACGGCGGTAGCGCCGCCCCAGACAAAGCCCTCGGCGGTAACGGGGAGGGAATACTTCAAAAAGTTTCTGCTGAGGATACCTCCGGCGTCGTGAAAATCCTCACGGGTGAGGTGTATTTTTTTTATGATGCCGGCATCCAGTCCGCACAAGCAAAGCTCCGCTGCTCTGGAAATGACAGTGGCTATGGCAACCCCGGTCACGCCAAGCTTTGGAAAACCCAGGAGGCCAAAGATAAATACAGCATTCAGGATCACATTGGCAGCCAGCGTAACAGAACCGATGGCCGCGCTTCTGCCGACCTGCTGGATGGATTTGAGGATACACAGGTAAATCTGTGACACTCCCATAAAGAGATAGGAGAAAGCGATAATACGCAGATACTCTGCTCCTGTGGTGATCAAATCCGGTTCTGACGTGAAAATATGCATAAGCTGTCTGGGCATGCAGAAAGCCAGAACAAAGAAGAACAGAGAGACTCCCATGGAAAAGCGGAGTACAACCAGGGTGAGACGACGGATGGAGGCTGTGTCATTTTTGCCCCAATACTGGGATGACATGGCTGTGGTGCCTGTCCGCAGTCCCACATAGACCAGATTCAGCACAAACTGCACCTGGTTGGCCAGGGAAACGGCGGAAAGAGATGTTTGGTTGACATAACTCAACATAAGCACATCAGCCGAACCCACAGCCGTAGTGAGAAGGCTCTGCAGAACTATGGGAAATGTGATAAAAAGCAGGGATTTGAGAAAATCATCTTTTATTTTCAATATTGGCTCCTTGTGAAAAAATATATTTATAGATATAATTATATTAACTTTTATTGTGTAAAACTTTAAAAATATCTATCAAATATTATAAAATATTGACGAGAAGGGAGAAACCTATGTCGGAAAAAAGTGTTCCTGTGGACAAGGAGCTGTATTCCACGCTTTCTATTGGCACATATTCCTTTCCCGCAGAGATTTTCCATGATGATCTGGATGAGTATGCCAATAATTTTGTGAACTGGCATCAGCAAAAGCAGGTGGAGATATCGCTGATCCTGGAAGGTGAGGCCTGGGTACAGGTGTTGGAGAGAAAAATCAAAGTGGGAGCAGGCGAGGTATTTCTGGTATTTCCCGACGCGCTCCATACGCTGAAAAAGGGGGATGGAAAGAGTGCCAAATACCGGACGATTATTTTTGACCCTGTGATGCTGTATGGATATAAGGGCAGTTTTTATTATGAGAAATACTACCGGACATTTGCGTCGGCTCAGCCATTTTATCATTTTGCAGATACGGGAAAGTCATGGGAGAGAGAAGCGGTGGAGGATCTGTCCTGGCTCTTTGCCCATTTCGGAGATGCCTCCCATCACAGGGAACTGTTGATCTGTGAACGGCTGCAAAGGCTGTGGCTTACCATGTGCCGGAATTTGTTTGATAACCGGGGAGATGTTGACTACAGCATACAGGAGCAGCAGCGAATAACTGTGCTGCTTAATTTTCTCCACGAACATTACAGGGAGAAATTTACGCTGGATCAGCTTGCTGCCTCTGCGCATATCAGTAAAGGGGAATGCTGCCGGTTCTTTAAAAAGATGATACATATGACACCATGGGAATACCTGCTTGAATACCGGCTCTCACGGAGTCTGGAGCTTTTGGATAAGAAGGATCTGAGTATTTCGGAGATTGCGGAGACGACCGGGTTCAGCACAGTCAGTTACTATATTACTGCATTTAAAAAGAAAATGGGGGATACACCGCTTGGATACAGGAAGAACAGGCTGAAATAATGAAAGCTGAAAAAATGACAGAAAGTCTTTACAGAGGGAGTATATCGTAGTATTATATAGATAGACGATATATAGATAATCTATATATTAAAATTGAACAGAAACAGAAACAGAAACAGAAAAGGAAAAAGAAACAAGTTTTTGTTTCATAAGAAGTTTGTCAGAAAGTTTAAAAGGGGGACTGATGTTTATGAAAACCAGGAGAGGAAAAATAATATTGAGCATTGCTGCTTTATGTTTCAGTATTTTGTCGGCCTGCATAGGGATGGGGTTACTGGCGGATTCCGGCTTGACTTTCGGAATGCGGGTATTATGCGGTATCTGTTTTATGTGGGTCCCTATATTTGTGATCGCTTTGATCAGTACCTTGTTTAAAAAATAGAGATTCGGAACAGAAAACTACAGCAGCATGATCAGAAAGGAGGAACAGCGATGGAATCAAACAAACTGGACAAAAGTCTGTTGTCAGGCAGCACAACGCTTCTGCTTCTTCAGCTTCTCTCAGAGCGGGAAATGTATGGATATGAGATGATAGAGACACTGAGAGACAGATCTCAGAATGTGTTTGAACTGAAGGCGGGAACGCTTTATCCTCTTCTGCACGGGCTGGAGGAAAAGGGATTCCTGGAATCCTATGAGAAGGAAGCAGGCGGAAAGACCAGAAAATACTACAGGATCACAAAAAAAGGCCACAGGCATCTGGATGGAAAAAAGGAAGAGTGGGAGACGTACGAGACGGCAGTCAGACGTGTACTGGGAGGGCCGGCCTATGAAGGTTCATGAATATCTGAAACTAGTGGAAGCGCAGATCCACTGTAAAAGTATTTGGGAGGATATCAGGCTGGAACTGCTGGGGCATATTGAGGAGGATACAGAATATTTCCGGAAAAAGGGTTTGAGCCAGGAAGAGGCAGTGGAAAGAGCAGTGGAGGAAATGGGAGATCCGGTGGAGACAGGGATTGAGCTTGACAAAGTGCACAGGACTCGGCTGGATGTGAAGCTTCTGCTGTTTTTTATAGGGATCGATCTGCTGATACAGGTTCTGATGATCATATATTTTGGATTCGGTTTGAGTGATGAGATGGGAAGAAATCTGATCATGTGGCGGGGGCTGGGGATTTTCTTTCTGCTGATGTTTTCTTTCGGAAAGTACAGGGGAGAATATTTTTCCAGGCCGTATCAGCTTTGGATGCTTTTTTTTATAATCAGCGGCGTATTCTTGGTACTGAGTATTTTCAGCGGCCCCTTCGAGGGTACAGGATTTCATGTTACAGATACGGCATATCAGAGTATGCTGTTCAGCACAGCCGCAGGTTTTTGTGTTCTGACTTTCTATTACCGGAAAGGGGGATATGGCGAAGTACACCGGCTATTGGGAATTGCCGGGCTTGTATGTCTCTTAAGCTTGATCTCAGGGGAGTTCTTTTATACATTTTTGATCATATTGACCCATGTATTGATACTCACGATAGCAGTGCGAAGAGGATGGTTTCACATCAGGAGACGGGAATTCCTCATAAAAATCTGGAGTGTTCCGGTAGTGCTGTCTCTCATTGGAGCGGGAATGATATATAAAGGCTTCAGAGAGCATCTGGTAATGCGCAGTATCCGGGCATACCTGGAACTGGATGACACACCGGGAATCCTGATGCGGATGTTTGGCAGTGCGGGGATTTGGGGGATATTTTTTATGATACTGCTTATAGCAGGTGTTTTCCTGTGGATGCTGCATGATATTAAAAAACTGACCAACCAGTATTGTAATATTCTGTGTATCGGCGTGCTGATCGCGTTTGTTATGATGGTTTTGAACTCGGTACTGGCTATGATGGGATTTGGCGATACAGATCAGGTGTTTTTTCCATTTTTCTCTGTGAACAGATACAGTAACGGTTGTGCGGTCTATGTCTATTATATTCTTGTGGGCACATTCCTTCATATGCACAGGCATGATAAAGTCCTGTCTAAGGCGGAGATACCTACTAAGAAAGCGGTCTGACAGAGGATGGATTTCATATACTGCATATTATTTATTCGGAGGTACAGCTCGGTGAAGTAAAACGTAATTGTACAAAATACACAAATAATGACCAAAATATAGTTGTTGTATGTGCTGAAATTGTAGCAACTGACGAAAAATGCTTACATGAAATTTTTTAAAGTGGTAAAATCAAATTAAATCGTAACGACTCAGAAGTTTAGCTCATTACTGTTAGAGTACACTGAGCAGTTACATTAATTCAAAGAAAAGGAAGTCATTTACCATGAAGAGGATTACGAGCGCATGTTTATCTCAGACCATTAGGTTTGAGGCATTTACACCCCAGGAGGTGAAGGGGGAGTACGATTTGTACCTGAAGAAGCTGGATGCCAGGAATACAAAGTATGTAATTGATGATTTCCAGGATAACAGTCATGGTGTTATTACTGTGAAGATCAGAAAACAATATAATACTTACCATACAGGTGAATATTTAGAATAATGAAAAACGGCTGATACGGCGGGCTGCCTGTCAGCCGTTTTGCGTTGTGGCGGATGTTCCATATCTGTGCATCACGAAGAAAATATATCTTTTTATTTAAAGGTTTGTTATACTCCATATATGAAAGAGGATTGAGTGGAGGGGAAAAGGTATGGACAGGAAAAATATTTATAAACTGTTCTATGGTGCTGTGCTGCTTTTGATCTTAGGGTTCTGCGTAAGAGTGGGGGCGGATTTTTTTGAGTATAATGTAAGCAATTCTGCGCCGTTTTATATTTACGTGATCATGCGGGGGCTTGAATTTCTTTTTCCGGGCTTGGTTTTGTTTCTGGCGGCAGGAGTGGTTAAGAAAAAGTACGGGAATGCAGAGGTGCGGACAGAGACGGGCAGAATACGGTTTCTGTTTTTGGTTTTGGCAGTCGTAGCAGCTGTCTATACAGCATATGGATTTGTAACAGATATATATATTAATGACTTCATAGATAGGCATTTAAGAAGTCATGTTACAATAATAGGAGGTGCTGATGGGCCAACTTCAGTTTTTGTGGCTTATAACATTCCCATGATTGGAAACTGGATGATGTCAGGCGGATTCACGCTGGGGTGTATTGATGCTTATCTATACATGAAAAGCAAAAGCAGGAAAAGATCCAGTTTGATATTGCCGGTGATCGCTTCTGCTTTGGGAATCCTTGGAGCAGGAATCTGGATTTTTAGGTTTTGGGATATTTTTCAATACTGGGAGATGACCTGGGAGTACAATTTTCCTGCGGTTTTAATGCTGCTAGAATTGGCACTGCCAATAGTGATACTCATTTTGCGGATAAAACAAGTAAAGAATATATTATGACCTTTGGTCTATTCCTTCTGGCATTGCTTACATTCGTTTTTACGTTTTGTAAGTAGCTACATAGAAAAACCATCCTGATACTTGGCAGTTGAGAGGGTGGTTTTTCTATCTTCATATTCAGCCAACTCCTTGTGGACAGTTGTTTCTTTTATATCTATATCATAACAAATTATTATAATTAATTCAAAATTTTTTGTGGTATGCAGTTTTGGTATACTCAATTCAATAAGTAAATTCTTTTACCACCTCACAAAATATTATCTAAAATCCCCAACCCATATTATATAGGAAAGTAAAATCTCATTTACTATGCATATTCACCATATTTTTCATCTGCTCTTGCTCTTCCCCTCTTTTGTGTGTATAGTCTGCGGTATAGAAAAACACATGATTGGTATACAAAGAGAGGAGGGATATCATGCGCCGGGATAAGTTTTACCTGTCGGATAGGATCAGGGAATACCTGGAAAGTGCCCATATAAAAGAAGACCAGCAGCTTCCCTCTAATGAGAAGCTGGCAGAGCAGTTTGGCGTGCAGAAGGGAACTGTGCGTGCTGCGCTGGAACGGCTGAAAGAGGAAGGGATCGTGTACAGCGTAAAAGGCGTCGGGACATTTGCGGCAAAAAAGAAGATACTCAGAAACATGGAACGTTTTGAATCTTTTTCCCAGATGGCACAACAAAATGGAAGCACAGTGTCCACGAAATTGCTGTCCTGCCGGGTGATCACAGCGGGATATACACTGGCAGAGGAATTTAACCTGCCTCCCTGGGCGGATATCACAGAGATCATCCGTCTCCGAAAGGTGGACGAGGAGACGGCAGCCCTGGAAATCTCCCATATCCCCGCGTATCTTGTTCCCGAACTGGAGAGCAAGCCCCTGGCCGGTTCCCTGTACGGTATTTTGGAACAGGAATACAGAATCCGCCTGACACAGGGGAAACAGACCATGACGGTCAGGGCAGCCGACGAGAAGGAGGCAAAGCTTTTGAAATGCAGTCAGGGAGACGCGCTGGCAGTGATGGAAATGCGGGCATTTGACCAGGATGGACAAAAGGTGGAGTATGCCTGTTCCCTCACAAGAGGCGACAGGTGTAGGTTTACCAGTATTTTAAGGATGGAGGAGGGTGAAAGGATATGAGATTGGCAGCGATCGGTGACAACTGCGTGGATTTCTATGAGAGACAGGGATGGGCCTATCCCGGTGGAAACGCAGTAAATGTGGCTGTCTACGGACGGCAGCTTGGTATGGATACTGCGTATCTGGGATGGATCGGGACAGACAATTTTGGAGATATGATGCAGGAAAAGCTGAAGGAGCAGGACGTGGAAACCGTCCGTATGCAGAGAAAAGAGGGAAAAACAGCAGTCACATACATAGAGCTTTTGGATGGTGACAGAAAGTTCGGGGAGGATTTCCTGAATGTTCTGGAAGGGTTTCAGTTGTCTGATGAAGACTTGCAGTACCTGGCAGGTTTTGACTGCGTACACATGGCGGTCTGGGGACAATGCGACACCTGCCTTGGCAGGCTTCCGCATAAAGTGAAGATTTCCTATGATTTTTCAAACAAGTACGGGGAACCCAAAATAGAAAAACTGGCTCCTTATATCGATTATGCCTTTTTCTCCTGTGAGGAGGACAATACATCTACCAGGGAGCTTTTGAAACGGGTGAAGGAGCTGGGAGCAGGCTGTGTAACCGCCACACTTGGGGAAAACGGCAGCGTGGCCTATGACGGAAAAGAATTTGTCACCAGCGGAATTGCGGGTACAAAAGTGGTGGATACCCTTGGAGCGGGGGATTCCTATATTGCCGGATTTTTAAGCAAAGCATTAAAGGGCGAATCGCTGAAAAACTGCATGGAGGCCGGGGCGAAAAAAGCAGCCCTCACCATCGGCCATTTCGGAGCCTGGTAATATGGGGAGCGGTGACCGTTTCGTGTACCCCCGCATAGCAGGGGCTATCCGAAAGAAAATAGAAGACAGGGAATACCCTCTGGGCAGTAAAATACCTTCAGAGAGGGAATTGGCGGTAGAGTTTTATGTAAACCGTATGACAGTACGCAGGGCACTTTCCATACTGGAGAGCGAAGGACTGATACAGAGAAAGCGGGGATCCGGCACTTTTGCTTCCTCTGTGCCGAGAAAAGGAGATGTGTGCCGGCTCTGCGGTTTTACACAGACAATGAGGGAGCAGGGCAGAAAGGCGGGCAGCAGGATACTGACATGGAGAATGCTGTCCTGTGCGCCTGTGTATTCCCGGATGGAGGAACAGACAGAGGGCAGAGGTGTGCATGAGATCGTTCGTCTCCGTCTGGGTGATGATCTTCCTGTGTCCGTGGAATATACGTATGTCCCGGCAGATATTCTGGGAGATGTGTACTCCTGTAATCCGGAAGCTTCCTCTCTCTATGAGATCATGGAACAGAGAGGTGTGCAGCTCCATGAGTCCAGACAGGAAGTGACTATTATAAAAGCAGGAAAAAAAGAAGCAAAATGGCTTGAAATACCGGAGGGGAGCAGCGTTTTTCTCTTTACGTTCCAAACATATGACAGGCAGGGAAGGGTGGTGGAATACTGCAGAGCCTATATGAGAACAGATAGAGTGAAACTGGAAATAGAACTGAAGCAGTTATAGCAAAATGCTGCACTGCCGGTAAGGTTCCATGGCAAAAGGCGGTGTTCAACTATTTGCCTTACTCCGGACAAGATAAAAAATATGAGAAAGAAAGGAAAAGTAACTAGGAAATGCACTGAATAGTTACAGGAAAAAAGAACATGTTAAATTTAAACAAAGAAGAGGTACACTTTTTAGTAACAGCGGACATGAAAAAAGAGGTGGCAGATTTTTTGGAGACAGTGGATGCTAAAATAGACCCCATTCTGACATATATTAGGGAGAACCAGGTAGAGCGCATCTGTTTTGCAGGCTGCGGCAGTTCCAGTGCTGCTGGCAGCACGGCAAAATACCTGGCGGACAAATACACAACACTGGCAGTAAATGCCTACACCGGATGGGAATTCATAGATTCCATGCCGGTCTATGGAGACAGAAAAATGCTGGCAGTGTTCATCTCCCAGTCAGGTACAACAGAGGAGATTGTAAAAGGCCTCAGAAAAGCCAAAGAACAGGGGATCACCACAGTTGGAGTCTGTGACCGCGGGGAGGATAATCCACTGGGTCAGGAAGCGGATTACGTGGTAGATTATCACGCGGAAGCCATGTGGGAATGTCAGCTCGTTGCCCTTTACACCCTGATCGCCCGGCTGTCCCTGGAACGCGGGGAGAGTACAGAAGTCATGGAGCAGATACTGTCTGATATGAAGCGCCTTCCGGAAGTGCTGGGACACCACATTGAAACATATGAGGAGAAGGCTCTGGAAATGACAAAACCTCTGCGGAATCTGAAAGGCTTTTACACAGTATCAGCCAGTTCCATGGTACCCCTTGCCTATAAAGAAGGTGTTATCACCGGAATGGAGTTTCTCTGGTCCCATGGTGCGGTGATACAGGCCGGTGAATTCCGTCACGGCCCTCTGGAGATTGTGGAATCAGGCGTTCCGTTTTTATTTTTAGTGCCCACAGATTCATCCAGAGCAATTACGCAGAGGGCACTGCAGTTTGTAGAGCGGTGGAAAGGCACAGCCATCGTACTGGACTACGCGGATTTTGCCATGGGGCTTCATGCGGATTTGGCACCCTTTGTCATGTTCGTGCCTCTGGAATGGTTCTGCTACTATTTTTCTGTGGTGAGAGACCACAATCCCGATGACCGGAGATATTACGGTGTGGTGGAGTATTAATATAGTAAATAAATTTACCAGTTAAATAAAAATGGGCTGCTTTTGACCATAAGCAGCCCGTTTCTTTTATGTATATTTACTAAATATATGGGGGATATATTTATGTAAAAGTAATAAAAATATTAGATATGCACAATAAAAACGGAAAAATACCAAATGTATTGTTGACAAATTCCATTGTTTCGAGTATTGTGAGGATGTAAGGAATGCAAATAAATTTACTAAATAATAAATATAGTAACTAAAATTAAGGGTATTAAGTAAATAAGAGGTGGGATATGGCTACAATACGGGATGTTGCACAGAGAGCCGGAGTATCTGCCGCATCCGTATCCAGGGTTTTGAAGAATGACAGTACATTTTCTGTGTCGCAGAAGACAAAGGAAAGAATCCTGGAAGCAGCAGGCGAGCTGGGATACAATCGGTGTTTTGAATACTCTGCCATTCAGGGAACAAGAGGTACCATTGGTGTCATGCTTCTGTACGGTGAGGAAGAGGAAGTGGAGGACAGTTTTTACCAGGTGATCCGTATGAACATTAAAATGGAGCTGGAGAAGAATGGTTTCAAGGTAAAAGAGGTGTTTGAGCCCATGCTGGATGCCAACGCGTCCAGGATTACCGGTTATCAGGGACTTGTCTTTGTAGGCTACTCCACCCTCTGGTATCAGAAGAAGACCTTCCGTAGAGCTGTGTTGGATTCAGGACTTCCTGTAGTATGTGCTGACTTTCAGCTAAAAGACGAGAAGCTGGAAGCCGACTGTGTGGTGAATGATTTCAAACAGGCTGTGAAAAAAGCTTTGGACTTTTTTCTGAAGAAAGGATATGACACCATTGGATATATGGGAACCTATGGGCTGGAAGTCAACGGGAAGATTTACAGAGATGAGCGTTTCCTGTATTTCCGGCAGAGAATGAAAAGCTTGGAAAAGTACGATGAGAAATACATTTACCTGGCCCATTCCAATCACACCCAGTTCGGATACCGGCTGGGAAAAGAGATCATCCGGCGGGGAAGACTTCCCAGAGCCGTATTTGTGGAGAACGATACCATGGCCATCGGCTTTTTAAAGGCGCTGGGGGAGGAGAAAATATCTGTTCCCAATGATGTGGCCATCATCGGCTGTAATGATGACCAGGCAGCGTCGTTTGTGACACCGGCACTCTCCACAGTGAAGCTGCACAATGATCTCATAGGAATGATGGCAGCCAAAACGTTGATGGAATGCCTCTGGACCGACAGGGAACGGGGACTGAAAATAGTGGTGCCGAATCAATTGATACTCAGGGATAGCTGCCCTGAATAGAAGAAGGGGGAAAACATGGAATATTTATACAGACACAGGGATTGGAGCAATATAGAAGTGCTTGGCAGGAACCGCCTTCCGGTCAGACCGTTTTACTGCGGTTATCCGGACAGGGGATCTGCCATGAGAGGAAAAAGAGAGGAGAGCGGGAATTTCCGGCTGTTAAACGGGCAGTGGAAATTTGCCTATTACGGATCACCTTTTTATGTTCCTGACGAATGTGTGCAGGAGACCTATGATGACGGAGGATGGGATACCATGCCGGTTCCGGGACACTGGCAGCTCAATGGTTATGACTCCCCTCACTATAATGATGCCATTGCGCTGTTTCCCATACTGGATGATCCGGGGATACAGGCGGATGATCCCACCGGTGTTTACCGTCATGTGTTTCATGAAGAAAAACAGGAGGACAGAGAGTATATCCTGCGGTTTGACGGGGTGGAGAGCGCGTACCATGTATGGCTCAACGGCATTTTCATAGGATACAGCCAAGGTTCCCGCAACACAGCGGAATTTGATGTGACAGAGGCATTGAGGAGCGGGGAAAATGTACTGGCAGTAAAGGTTTATAAGTTCTGTGACGGCAGCTACCTGGAAAATCAGGATATGTGGTGGTTTGCAGGCATTATAAGAGACGTGAGCCTGATCCGGAGACCAAAAGTACATATGCTGGACTGCCGTATCATATCGGAACTGCTGCCAAAACAGCAGGATACACATACCTGTTGTTTGGAGGAAACAAAGGGAAGGCTAAAGCTGGAAGCCGTTCTGGAGAATCATACAGAGGATGAGGCTGTAATTACCATAGAGACGGAATTGTTTGACGGAGAACAGGTTATTTATCAGAATACCCGCAAGATATGCAGTAAGAAAGGAGAAACAGAGTATCTGACGGAGACAGAGCTGGATGCCGTACGCCCCTGGTCAGCAGAACAGCCTGCTCTGTACAGACTGGTCATCACTTTGAAGAGGGAAGAAGAGGTGGTGGAGTCCTATGGCGAATGGGTGGGATTCAGAAATATCTGTCTGAAGGACGGTCTGTTTTGGGTCAACGGCAGAGCCATCAAGCTCAAAGGCGTAAACCGGCACGACTGGAATGAAAAGACAGGCAGATGTATAACAAAAGAGGACATGCTGGCTGATCTGTATCTAATGAAGCAGAATAATATCAATGCAGTGCGTACCTCCCATTATCCGCCGCACCCGGACTTCCTGGATCTGTGTGACCGCCTTGGGTTTTATGTGATGGAGGAGGCTGACCTGGAATGCAACCAGATGGCATACACCAAAAATATGAACCGGCTCAGTGATGATACCCTGTGGGAGGAAAGTTATGTGGACCGTGCCGAGCGCATGGTGAGAAGAGACAAGAACCATCCCAGTATCCTGTTCTGGTCACTGGGAAATGAATCGGGATTCGGGAGCAGCTTTGTAGCCAGCGGAAGATTTATAAAATCCTATGACCCAACCAGACTGGTCCATTATGAGGAAGACAGGGACGCCTCCATTGCGGATGTTTACAGTACCATGTACACAAGACATAAAGCGCTGGAAGACCTGGGAAGGGACGTCACCAAGAAGAAGCCTCATGTGGTTTGTGAATACGCCCATGCTATGGGAAACGGCCCTGGAGGATTGAAGGAATACTGGGAAATTTTTGAACGGTATCCCAGACTTCAGGGGGGCTTTATCTGGGAATGGATCGATCACGGAATCAAAAAATGCGACAGTGACGGTAAAGGTTGTTATACATACGGCGGTGACTACGGAGATTACCCAAACAGCGGCGCGTTTTGTTGCGACGGTCTGGTACAAGCTGACAGAAGACTCACACCCGCTATCCTTCAGGTGAAAAAGGTGATGGAACCGGTGACATTTTCCGGGTTTGATAGAAACACAGGGGAAATCACAGTTCACAACAAATATGATTTTACAGATTTGTCCCAATTGGAAGGTACATTCAGGATCCATACCCTGCAGGAAACTTTACTGGAAGGAAAAACAGACCTGACCGGGACCGCCCCCCATGAGAGCAGACGCATCGGGTTGTATGATCCCAAAGACACAGAGGACTGGACAGAGACACAGGATATCTGGCTTACGATATCCGTGAGGTGGAGAGAAAAACAGGAGTGGTCACAGGAAGAGCACTGCGAAGCAGCGTTCCATCAGGAATGTATAAGAGAAGGGAAAGCAGAACGTCCGAAGACCTCCGGCACCGAAGACACAGAGGCAGGCGGCCTACATATAACTGAAAAATACGGAACTATATATATAGAAGGTAAAAACTTTACCGTCGAATTTGACAGAGTACACGGATATCTCAGCGGCTATACCCTAAACGGGGAGCGCCTGATCAGAAAAGGCCTGGGCCTGAACTTCTGGAGAGCACCTGTTGACAATGATAAGAACGCAGCAGAGATCTGGGAGAAAGCCATGCTGAAATCCATGACTAACATGGTGGAAAAGGTGACGGTGAGAGAGCGGGAACAGATGGTATCAATCTCTGTTTCGCAGATATACGCCCCTATTACTCTGGATTGGAAAGTGATCGTAAATGCGGAATACAGCGTAATGGCTGACGGTCTGGTAACTGTAAAATACAGCGGCGTACCCACAGGCGTACAGCTTCCTGAGAGTTTCCCGCGGATCGGCATGCGTTTTGAGCTTGACAAAGCCTGTGAACAGGCAGTCTGGTACGGCAGAGGTCCGCTGGAGACGTATCGGGATTGTAAAGAGGGAAATCCTGTGGGGTGCTGGGAAAAACAAGTAGAGGAGTTTTACTTCCCCTATGTGGTGCCGCAGGAGACAGGAAATCGTGAGGATACCCGCTGGGCGGCATTTCTGACGGAGTCGGGAAATGGAATCTGTGTAGCATCAGAAGAAGTATTCTCCTTTGGAGCGCTGCATTATACCCAGGAAGATCTGACACAGGCTTCCCACACAAATGAGCTGCACAGGACAGAACATATCCAGTTGTCCGTAGACTATGCGCAGCATGGATTGGGAAGCGCCAGCTGGGGCGCCGAGTGTCTGGAAAAGGACAGACTGCATCCAGAACCCTTTGCTTTTACCTGGAAGATTTTCGGGGCAGAGAGGGAAAAGCTTGCAGACAAGGCGGAGCAATACAGGAGAAGGTAAGAAAGGAAGGCAAAAATGGCTGGGGGAAAAGAAAGAAGAAAAAACTTTGTGAACAAAAAAACTGCGCCGTATGTATTTTTACTGCCGATGATAGTCCTGTTCGGGGTGTTCATGGTCTATCCGGTAATAAAATCTCTGGGGCTGAGCTTCTATGATTTTGAGGGCGGGGAGTACCTGTTCTGCGGAATCAACAATTATGTGACCATGTTCAAGGACCCGGTATTCTGGAAATCTCTGGGCAACACCTTTATCTATCTGGCGATCCAGGTGCCTGTCATGGTGATCCTCTCCCTGATACTGGGAGTGCTGGTGGAAGAAAACTTCCTGAAATTCAGAACCTGTTACCGCATCAGCGTTTTCCTGCCGTCTGTAACAGCTCTGGTTGCCTATGCCATGATCTTTAAACTGTTGTTCAATACAGATTTTGGTCTGGTAAACCACATTCTCCGTTCTATCGGCTGGAACGGTGTGGACTGGCTGAATTCCGTGTGGGGTGCAAGGGCAGTTGTTGTCATGGGTATTACCTGGAGGTGGACTGGCTATAACACCATTATCATGATCGCCGGGCTGAAAGGAATTCCCACAGAGCTTTACGAATCGGCGGATATGGACGGCGCGTCCTTCCTGCAGAAATTTTTCCGGATTACTGTTCCCATGGTAAAATCCATTATCCTGTTTGTGAGTATCACCTCCACGATCGGAACCCTGCAGTTGTTTGATGAGTCCTTTGTACTGACAAAAGGAGGGCCGGATAATGCTACCATAACCATTGGGCATTATCTGTACAACACCGGATTTTCGTATTATAAATTCGGGTACGCGGCGGCGCTCAGTTATGCCCTTGTGGTTATCATAGGCATACTGTCCTTTGTCCAGTTCAAGGCTACAAATGGAGGTGACAATCAGTGAAATCAACAGGAAAGAAAATAAGCGGACGCAAGGTTTTCACCTATGTGTTTCTGACAATAGCAGCACTGATCTCCCTGTTTCCTTTTTACTTCATGTTCGTGTCCGCCACGAACACCAATGCGGAAATTCTCAGTGCGGCTCCGAAATTGTTTTTCGGTTCTCATCTGGCAGAGAACTTTGCCAATCTGAACAAGAAAATGGACCTTATCAGAATTCTGACGAATTCCACCATTATGACGGTCAGTTATACGGCTCTTGCCATTGTGCTGCATTCCATGGCGGGATATGCGCTGGCAAAGTTTGAATTCAAGGGAAAAGGCCTGCTGTTCGGCCTGATCATGATAACCATGATGATTCCTGCCCAGGTAATGTATGTGCCGCTGTTCACTCTGATGAACAATATCGGCTGGGCCAACACCTATCAGGCAGTGGTGCTTCCCGGTCTTGCCGGGGCCTTCGGCATCTTCCTCATGCGTCAGAACATGCTGGCATTCCCCACCTCTTTGATAGAGGCAGCCAGGATAGACGGCTGCGGGGAAATCGGCATTTTCCTGAAGGTTGTGCTCCCTTCCCAGAAACCTGCGGTGGGCGCTCTGGGAATCTATATGTTTATGAGTATGTGGAATAACTTTATGTGGCCTTTGATCATTCTCAGCACAAAATCAATGTACAATTTCCCGGTAGCCCTGGCTATGCTGGACGGTGTTGCGTGGAGAAAAGACTACGGTGTGATCATGCTGGCAACCGTCTGCGCGGTTCTGCCTATTATGATAATCTTTCTGGTATTCCAGAAACAGTTCGTGGCAGGTGTCATGGGCGGTGCAGTAAAAGAGTAGTGTATCTGGCTCTGTAAAAAATTTCAAGGAGGAAGTAAGTATGAAGAAGAAACAAGCAGCAGCATTGGTAACAGCAGCAGTGATGGCATTATCGCTGACAGCCTGCGGCGGAACAGCAAAGGAGGCATCCGGTGACAAGGAAAGCGGTCTCTCCGGAGAGATTACCATCTGGAGCTGGGATGTGGCACTGGCCCATCTGGAAGAGTGGTCAGAGAAATTCCAGGAGGAGAACCCGGATGTGACCTTTAATTTTGAGGAGATGGGCGTGGATCAGGTATACCAGAAGATGACCACATGCCTCCAGTCCGGTATCGGCCTTCCGGATATTGTCTCCATTGAGGGCGAGCAGATGGCAAAATTCGGAGAGAAATTCCCCGGAAAATTTGAAGAGTTCACAGACATGATCAATCCTGACGATTTCTTCCCCATTAAAATGTCGGAGTGTACGGTTGACGGAAAAGTCATAGCATATCCCTGGGATTCCGGCCCGTGCGGAATGTTTTACAGAAGTGACCTGTTCGAGCAGGCGGGGATCAAGGCAGAGGATATTGTGACATGGGATGATTTTATCGAAGCGGGAAAAGTTTTAAAAGAAAAGACAGGGGCTGACATGCTGTGCATGGCGGAATCCAGAAATGATACCACATACAGACTCCTTATGATGGAGGGCGGCGGTTTCTATTTTGACAAGGACGGCAATACCCAGGTGAACTCCCAGGCATCCATACAGGCAATGGAGATCTGTAAGAAAATGTACGATGCAGGTATCACCTTCAATAACTCATCATGGGATGACATGGTAGCCGGTATGGGCGCGGATAAGTTTGCATGTATCGCGGACGCTGTTTGGATGGTAGGCTCCATCAAAGACGCAGTTCCTGATCAGGACGGCAAGTGGGCGGTTATGCCTCTTCCCAAGTTCCAGGCAGACACAGACAGCCAGGGTGCGTCAAACGGAGGCTCCGTTCTGGCTGTACCTTCAGCCAGCAAAAGCTCAGAGGCTGCAAAGGCATTTGTAAAATTCGTTATGGAGGACGTGGATGCCAATGTGGAAGGGTTCCAGAATTACGGTCTGTATCCCTCTTACTTAAAAGCGCTGGAATCAGACGTGTTCAAAGAGGGTGATGAATTCTTTGGCGGACAGGAAATTTTTGACCTGTTTACAGAGATTGGAAAAACTGTTCCTCAGGTAAACTATACAGCTAACTTTGCGGAAGCCCTGGAGATGTCCAAGAACTCCATGGCAAAAGTTATGCTGAACAACGGTGATCCCACAGAGGTTCTGAATGCGGAGCAGGAGGAAATGAAAGCAAAATTCGGCAAATAAAATAAATTGGGAAAACGGGTGCCCGGATGTCAGAAGGCACCCGTTTTCAAAAGGATGGAGGTTTCTGTGTACGGGAAAAAGGCTATAAAACGGGAAATTTATCAAATCATTATTCCCATGATACTGGAAAACATACTTCAGATCTCAGCTAACCTGGTGATCACGGCTATGGTGGGGCGTCTGCTTGCAAATGATATTTCCGCACAGGGAATCTGTATCCGGATTACTGATACCTTATGGTGTTTTTACAAAGGTGTGGCAATAGGAGCCACGGTATTGATCGCCCGGGCATATGGCGGGGGCAGACATCAGGAGTGCAGGAAGATCGCGGAGCAGACCATGTTGACAGAACTGATCATTGTACTTGTCTTCCAGGTGGTGCTGTATTTTCAGGCACCGCTTTTTCTGGGATTTTTCTCTAAGGATGCCCAGATCCTTTCCCTGGCCCAAGGGTATATGAAGACGATCGTGTTCGGATTTCCCTTTGTAGTGATCATGACAGTGGTCACTGCGTCTTTTCAGGGATACGGCAATACCAAGGTGCCCATGTATATTGCAGTGCTTATGAATGTAGTCAACATTGTGTGCGGTTACTGCTTTATCTTCGGCGCATTCGGTATTCCGGGAATGGGGATCAAGGGAGCGGCAGCGGCTCTTGTGACGGCCCAGGCAGTGGGCGCGTGCACCGGACTTTATCTGCTGTACAAAAAGAAAGGCGGGCTTTTCCGGAAAATGCCTGCGGCGCACAGGTTTTTCAGTTTGGACAGAAAATGCGTTTACGAGATATACACAACAGGGATTCCCGCCGCGCTGGAGAGTATGTTCTGGCAGTTCTCTGCCATAATTTTGAGCAAGGTCATTCTGTTTTACGGAAATCAGGCCTTTGCCGCATACCAGTTAGGCATCCAGGCTGAGGAGATCACAGAGATGCCGGCTATCGGATTCAGCACAGCGTCCACCACGCTGGCGGCAAGAGCCATCGGCAGGCAGGATGAAGAACTGAGGAAGATATATTTTAAGGAGCTGCTGAAGGTGGGAGTTGTTATCAGCTCTGTCACTTCCCTGCTTCTGATCCTTCTGCCAAGATTCTTTATGACGCTGATGACAGATAAGCCTGAACTGCAGGCCATTGGTGTTGTGTATGTGTTTGTTATGGGATTTATCCAGATTCCCCAGAACCTGTCCAGGATATACAATGGAACCATCAGGGCTATGGGATATAAGAACGCGCCCATGCTGGTGGCGGGATTCGGTATCTGGATCGTCAGGATTCCCCTGTGTATACTGGCCGCATACGGGCTGGGACTTCCCATCACGGCTATTTGGATCATCATTGCAGTGGATCAGATATCCAGGTTCCTGCTCAGCGCAGGCCTGTATTACCGGATCAGCAAAAAGCGGGAGCGTACGCTGGAGACAGCGTAGCGTGTGTTTCTAGACCGCGGGAATCAGGTTCAGAAACACGCAGAGGGAAAGGAGGAAAAAATGAGCAGAGAATTTTTATACGAGCTGCTTTCAACAGCATCCGTCTCGGGATTTGAGGAGGATATACAGAGAAAAGTTATTAAGTATGCAGATGGATTTGCGGATGAAATTTATACAGATGAGATCGCCGATGTGGTGAGTGTCATAAACCCCGCGTCAAAGATAAAAGTCATGCTGTCTGCCCATATGGATGAGATCGGCCTGATGGTGTCACATATTACGGAGAAAGGAATGCTCCATGTATCCAAAGCCGGGGGTATTTATCCGGATACTTACAAAGGCCAGAAAGTCAGGATCATGCATGAGGGAAACGTGGTATACGGCGCGGTCCGCAACCACAGTTCTCTGAATAAAAAAGAGACGGAGATCACGGATCTTATCATTGATATCGGAGCGGTTTCAAAAGAGGATGCAGAGCGCGCGGCAGCGCCGGGGGATCCGGTGATATTTGACACAGATCACAGGGAGCTTTTAAATGACCGGCTCTGTGCCCGGGGGCTTGACAACCGGCTGGGCGGTTACATCATAATGGAAGCTGCCAGGAAAGCAAAGGAAAAGGGATGTACCTGCGGTATCTACGCGGCAGCAACGGTTGGGGAGGAGCTGACAAAACACGGAGCCTCCTGGTGTGCCGCCCGTATCGCCCCGACCCTGGCTGTTGTGGTGGATGTGACCTATACCAGTGACTATGAGGGGACAAGGGCCATTGAGAACGGAGAGATACTGTTAGGCGGCGGGCCTGTATTCCTGCAGAATTCCTTCAGCCATAAAATGCTGGTGGAGCGCCTGAAAAAGGCGGCGCAGGATCTGGAAATAAGCTTCCAGTGGGAGAATGGCTGCGGCAGGACCTGTACGGACGCGGATGCCATCCATGTGACGGGCCGCGGAATTCCCACCACAGTCATGTCCATTCCCCTCCGCTATATGCATAATCCCGCAGAGGTGTGCAGCATGAGTGATGTGCAGGCCTGTATTGATGTGCTGGCGGAATTTTTGTGCGGTATCGGGCCTGAGATCTGTCTCAAGCCGCTGGAAGTGTGAGGTGGTTATGAAAAAATACACGGCAATCATGGGGCTGATCGTGGTAACTGTGATCTGGGGAGGAGGATTTGTAGCCAGTGATATGGCTCTTGACAGCCTTCAGCCTTTTCAGATCATGGCCATTCGTTTCCTTCTGGCCTCTGTGCTTATGGGCGGGATCAGTATCCGCAGTCTGAAAGGGATAAAAAGAGAGGAACTGACAGCGGGAGCGCTTATGGGGGCAGCCCTTTTTGTTGGATTTTCTCTTCAGATCATAGGTCTTCAGTACACCACACCGTCTAAGAACGCGTTTCTCACGGCAACCAATGTGGTGATCGTGCCTTTTATCGCATTCCTGATCTGCAGGAAAAAGATAGGACTGAGGGGGATCGCGGGAGCGGTGCTGGCCATTGCGGGAGTCGGTCTTTTGTCGCTGGACAGGGATTTGTCCCTGGGGTTGGGAGACGGGCTGACGCTCATATGCGCAGTGGGATTTGCGTTTCAGATTTTCCTGACCAGTGTATTCGTGAAGAAATACAGGGCATCTGTTCTGAATTTTATCCAGATGTGCACAGCAGGTATTTTGTCTCTGGCATTCATGGCAGCCTCCGGACAGGTGCATTTTCAGATCACCGCAAAGGGGTGGGGAAGTGTACTCTATCTTGGTATCATAAGCACAACCATATGCTATCTTCTCCAGACCGCGTGCCAAAAATATGTGGATGAGACTAAGGCAGCTATTATCCTGTCCATGGAGTCGGTCTTCGGGACGCTGTTTTCTGTGATGATCCTCCATGAGAGGATCACCCTGCGCATGGTAGTGGGCTGTATTATAATTCTGACGGCTGTTATTCTGGCCAATTCCGCGGCGGAGGAGGCAGGCGCGCCGGGGGCAGAGGCACAGGATATGCGAGAATAATCCGTTGCGGGCTTTGGGGCGATATGGTAAGATAATGCTAAAACGTATGGAAAGTGAAATTGTATCATACAGAGAGGTAACTAAGATGGCTACAATAAAAGACATCGCGGATCAAACCGGATTCTCCACAGCAACCGTATCCAGGGTTTTAAATTATGATGATACGCTGAACGTGCAGGAAGAGACCAGAAAGAAGATATTTGACACTGCCAGGGAGCTGCAGTATCAGCTGAAAGAGAGAAAAAGCAGAAAGCGCCGCCCGGCAGTGGGGGTCTATTACTCCTATTCCAGGGAAGAGGAGCTGCGGGATATCTATTATCTTACGGTCCGGCTTGCGGTAGAGCGGAAGCTGGAAGCAGAGAATATAGAGCGCCGTCAGATACAGAGTCTGGATGAGCTGAAGGATCTGAGCAGTCTTGACGGTCTTCTGTGCCTTGGGACATTCAGCAGAAGTATGGTGAAGCAGATAGATATATTTGGTAAGCCCACGGTATTTCTGGATGCTATGCCCAAAGGGGAGAGATTTGACTGTGTAGTCAATGATCTGGCCGGCTCTGTGGAAGCGGTCATGGACTATCTGACAGGGCTTGGACACAGGAAAATAGCCTTTATCGGCGGCTCTGAAACGGACAGGGACGGAGAGGAAGTGTATGACAGCAGAATTGCGGCTTATAAAGAATATATGGATCAGATCGGGGAATTCAGGGAATCCCTTGTGAGACTTGGAAGATTTACGCCGGAGGACGGCTATGTGCTGTGTCGGGAGCTTCTGGAGGAAAAGGAGAGGCCAACGGCTGTCTTTGCCAGCAATGATGCTCTGGCAGTGGGGTGCTACCGGGCGATCAGCGAGCAGGGACTGCAGATTCCGGGGGATATCAGTGTGGTGGGATATAATGACATATCTGTGGCCAACTATCTTGTGCCTTCCCTTACCACAGTACGGCTTCATATGGAGCTTTTAGGCGAGGAGGCAGTCCGTATCCTGGAAGAGCACATAGCTTCCGGTCGGGAAATCGGTCTTAAGATCATCGTTCCAGCCAGACTCATTGTGCGCGACAGCGCAGGCAGAGTAAAATAAAAAATGCTTGGTATGTTCCATACAAAAATGATGTTTTTAAATTTTCTATTTTTGTAATTCGGTACTCTATCATCTTTTGTCCTGATTGTCTACAATAATACTTAACTGGTATGACAATTGGGAGATGTCCCGAATATACAGGTGGTCTGCAGCGGCAGATACGCAGATATATTACGGGTGTAAACAGGATAGGAGGTATATGATATGGTATCGAAATTTATGCAGACAGCGGCAAACAGGGATTATTCTAAGCACTGGCAGGCTGAGGGGAGTTTTCCGTGGATATTCCAGCAGCCTAAACCGCCCATTGAAGAGCGTCCCATCAGCGTGAGGGAGAACTATATCCGATGCGTAAAGGGAGAAGAACCTTACTGGATGCCGGCGTATTTCTATGAATCCAACACGGTTTGGCCGGATGCCATGGAAGAACATCCCGTTCCTGAGGTGGATGGTTATGACTGGTGGGGTGTTGACTGGTTTATGGTGGACGGGATCAATGGAATGATCACCCGGCCGGGAACCCGTACGATCTCCGATTTCGCCAAATGGAAAGAAGAACTTCCCTGGCCGGATCTGTCTGTTGTGGATTTTAAAGCTGACGGAGAGAAGCTTCAGAAGGCCATGGACCCTGACCGGCCCCATATCTATGAGTGCGTGGAAGGCATTTTCGAGAGGCTGCACGAGCTGATCCCATTTGATGAGTCGCTGGTGGCTTTTTATGAGGAGCCGGAACTTCTGGAGGAGTTTTTCCAGAAGATGGCGGATTATAAGATTGAGAGCACAGAGCAGATTTTTAAATATTACGGCAGGGTGGACGGCGTGCTCTATCATGATGACTGGGGGACACAGCGAAGCGGATTTTTCTCAAATGAAATGTTCAGGGAGCAGCTTATGCCTGCCACATCCCGTTATCTGAAATTCATAAAAGACCAGGGCAAATTTATAGAACTGCATTCCTGCGGACGCAATATGCAGTATGTGCCGGAAATGCTGGAGATGGGAATTGATATGTGGACACCTCAGGCAAATGCAAATGACCCGGATTTCCTGCACAACACTTACGGAAAGCAGATGACCTTCTGCTTCCCTGTGAATATCGGGAATGACTGGGATGAAAAGCAGATCCGGACAGCCATCCGCGATTATGTGGATCACTTCGGAGAGAACGGCAGAATGATGGCGTGGATCATGACAGAGGTTCCGGACCCGGTAAAAGAGGAGATCGCCAGAGACGAGTTGTATCACTATTCTCTGGAATATTATAACAAACTTTACCACAGATAAAATTCTTGACTCTGAAATTTTGCGGTGATAAAATAAGATTACCGAGTGGCAGGAAGCGTAAATCCAGGTTTTGGATTTACGCTTTTTTTATTGCACAGGGAAGTTTTCAGCGGTAGTTTATGGCAGCTTTTCTTAAAAGTCTCCAAATACAATTTCGATATAGGAGGATATTATGCAGAAAGAATTTTCAAAAAACAAAATGGGGACAGAGCCGATCGGAAAGCTCATGCTGACCATGGGTATCCCTATGATTCTGTCCATGGTGCTGCAGGCATTTTATAACATTGTGGACAGTTACTTTGTGAGCTGTATGCCTGACGCAGGAGGTATTACAGGGCTGGGGGAGTACGGTGTCAATGCATTGACTCTGGCATTTCCCATACAGATGCTGATGGTCGCTGTGGGAGTAGGTACCGGCGTGGGTATCAACGCACTGCTCTCCAGGAGTCTGGGACAGGGAGACAGGGAACGGGCCAGTAAAATTGCGGGAAATGCTATTTTTCTGGGAATCTGCACATATGTTGTATTTCTACTGGCAGGACTTTTTGGAGTGGAGCCATATCTTAAGACACAGACGTCAGATCCGGTTGTATTGGAGATGGGGAGCGCATATCTGAGGATTTGCACTATTTTATCCTTTGGCGTTATTTTATTCATGATCTATGAGAAACTTCTGCAGGCAACCGGACGAACTGTGCTCTCCACAGCGGCACAGGTTGCAGGTGCAGTGACAAATATCATTTTAGACCCTGTTTTGATTTTCGGTTTGTTTGGTTTGCCTGAAATGGGCATTGAGGGCGCGGCTTACGCCACGGTGATGGGACAGTGTGTGTCCATGGTGCTGGGAGCATTCTCCCATCATGGCTTTAACCGCGATGTGGAGTCCAGGCTCCGGTATCTGAAGCCGGATAAGGGTATTATTGCAGATATTTATAAAGTCGGTGTACCGGCAGTCATTATGCAGGCACTGATGTCTTTTATGACTTACGGTGTGAATATTATTTTCGGCAGGGTATCAGGAGCGGCAGTGACAGCATACGGGATATATTATAAGATCCAGCAGTTTGTATTTTTTGCGGCTTTCGGACTCAATAACGCATTGATACCAATTGTGGCCTTTAACTATGGAATGCAGGATAAGCGGCGTGTGAAAAGCGGGATCAAATACGGACTGCTGTATACACTTGGCATTATGTTTGTCGGTGCTTTGGGGCTCCAGATATTTGCGGAAAACGCAGCAGGAATCTTCTCCCTTTCCGCACAGACGCAGGCGCTCTGTGTGAAGGCCATCCGCATTGTCACCTGGGGGTATCTTTTTGTGGGGGCAAATGTGGCGCTTCAGGGAATCTTCCAGGCATTTGGAAATGGTGTGCGTTCTCTGATCCTTTCCATGGTAAGGCTTGTGATCGTTGCCCTTCCGCTTGCTTATTATTTTACTACGCTTGAAAATGCTGAGGATCTGATATGGTGGGCTTTTCCCATTGCAGAGGGATGCGGGCTGCTTGTGGGGATGGTATTTATGAGGATAACGGCAAGGGAAAAGCTGAGGACGGCAGGTAATAGAAGAACAGAGAGGGAGGCGGAAAAATATGCATAAAAAAATCATTACGATCAGCAGGGAATTCGGAAGCGGCGGCAGAACCATAGGGAAAATGGCAGCAGAGGAGCTGGGAATTTCCTGTTATGACAGGGAACTGATCGAGAGGGTGGCAGAGAAGACAGGATTTGCTGCGGAATACGTCAGGGAACAGGGTGAGGATGTACCCGCCAGAAATTTATTTGCCTATGTCTCTGCGGGCAGAGGTATGGATGGTCTGTCTCCGGAAGACTATCTCTGGGCTGCCCAGAGTAAAGTTATATGGGAACTGGCTGAGAAAGAACCTTGCGTTATCGTTGGGAGATGCGCGGATTATGTACTGAGAAACAGAACCGATTGTCTGAATGTGTTTATACATGCATCTATGGAAAAGCGGGCCGAAAGAATTGTAAGGCTCTATGGAGAGCGGGATACATCACCAATGAAACGTCTGAGAGAAAAGGATAAAAGAAGAAAAGTCAATTATAAGTATTACACAGATCGGGAGTGGGGTATGGCCCGGAACTATCATATCACATTGGACAGCGGAGAACTGGGGCAGGAACGCTGTGTGCAGATTTTAACAGATCTGTATAAAACAGAATATGTGTGATTTGTACAAGGTAAAACTGCCGTTCTATTGGGAGAATCGCTGAAAATTGTCCATACATTAAAAAAGCCCTTACAATAATTTCTGAAAGGTGTTATACTAAGACAGTAGGAACTCGCATTGATAAGCCTTGTCTTGCCCTTTTCGGCAGGTCAGGGCTTTTCTGGATATGGAAGGAGCGTGCCGTATGATACAGGAAGGCGATATTGTAGTTTTTAAATGCAGAGGATTGTATAAGGTTCAAAAAGTGGGAACTCTGAATTTTTCAGGTGCCGACAGGAAGAAAGTATACTATACGATGCAGTCTGTGGATGATGAAAAGGAAAAAGCATACATCCCTGTGGAAGGTGACCACAATATCAGGAGACCTGTGACAAGAGAAGAGGCGCTGACGTTGATTGATGAGATGGATGACATTGATATTCTCTGGGTTACAAATGAGCGGATGCGGGAACGGGAATACAAGTCCTGCATTTCAAGCTGCGAATGTGAAGCATGGGTTAAAATTCTGAAGACATTATACCAGAGAACCAGTAAAAGAGGCACTATTACCAGTATGGATAAAAAATACCGTCAGATAGCAGAGCGGGCACTGCACAGTGAATTCGCGTATGCTCTGGGTATTTCAGCAGACAAGGTAGATGACTTTATAAAGAGCAGAAAAAATGATGATTAACAGACGATGAATAACAGACAGGATCATACAAAATCCCTGGGCGCCATATCGGTGCACAGGGATTTTGTTATTTCGTTTACCAACAGTTCTTGCATGCCTCGTACCTGCTTTCGGCCTGGGAAAGGGGAACCTGGCGTGCGTTGTCAGGATTCATATTGCCGCAGTTGGGAATGCGGTGGTATTTTTTGCCGGTAGCTGAAAGCCACACCATTTGCTCCACTGGCTGGGCGGCAGCGGCTTCCGCTTCCTGGGCAGCAGCAGCTTCGGCCTCCGCCTGAAGCCTTGCTTCCTCCTCGGCCTGCTGCTGTGCCTCGGCTTCTGCCTGCAGTCTGGCCTCTTCCTCCGCCTTCTGCTGCGCTTCAGCTTCTGCCTGCAGCCTTGCCTCTTCCTCCGCTTTTTGCTTTGCCTCAGCTTCCGCCTTTTGTTTTGCTTCCGCCTCAGCTTTTTGTTTCGCCTCAGCTTCCGCCTTTTGTTTTGCTTCCTTCTCGGCTTTTTGCTTTGCCTCTTCCTCGGCCTTTTTCTTTGCCTCAGCTTCCGCTTTCTTATCGGTGACAGAGATATGTACGGCATTGCTGTTTTTGCCTTCCGCTGTCTTTAGATAGACGTTGCTCTCCCCTGTTTTTCCTGAGCTTTTGACCGTGCAGGATGTTTCGCCCTGGGAATAGTCAAGGGTCAGAAGGCTGCCGTCTGTTACCAGTTCAAGATTTTTGAGGCGGGCATCCTCGGGCTGGACCTGAATGTTGAGCTGATATTCTGAATTCACATCCATCTCATAGTTGGAGGTGGGAGATATGGAAATCTTCTCAATATCAGGAGCGGATGCCTGGGCGTAGCCGAATGTACACAGGGACAGCAGGGATAAAGTTCCCAGGGCTGCGGTGTACTTTTTCTTCCTGAGCGGCTCTGCCCTGAATTTCCTCCGGTACAAAAAGATGGCCGGAATAAACAAGATCCACGCATAGGGCAGCAGGTAGAGAAGCATTCCAAGGCCGAGCAGTGTCAGAAAAATTTTCATTATTATTTTACCCATAAAATCCCCCCTTTTTATTACTATTTTAACACAAATAAACAATAATAAAAGAGTTGTAATGCAGGAAATACCTGAAAATTGCTGCCGGCGCGGAGCAGGCAGGAACTGGTTTTTTCTTGACAGGGATTGTATAATAGATAATAGCTATTTGGCGGGTCTGCATTATAAACAAATATGTTATACACAGGAGGAAAATCTCGTGAATATAGGTGTTCGGAAGTTTGAAAAGAAAGATATAGAGAGCATGATATCCATATGGAATGAAGTGGTGGAGGAAGGTGTTGCCTATCCCCAGTTGGATCTGCTGGATGTGAGTACAGGAACGGATTTTTTCTGCGGACAGACATACTGCGGGGTGGCAGAGGATTCTGCATCGGGTGAGATTTTGGGACTTTATATTCTGCATCCCAATAATGTGGGCAGATGCGGCCACATATCCAATGCCAGTTATGCAGTGAAATCCTCAGCAAGAGGAAAACATATTGGGGAGATGCTGGTAAAGGACTGTTTGATACAAGGGCGCAGATGTGGATTCAGGATCCTGCAGTTTAACGCTGTTGTGAGGACAAACAGGGCGGCGCGCCATCTGTACGAAAAACTGGGATTTAAACCGCTGGGCGTTATCCCCGGTGGTTTTTTAATGAAGGATGGTCATTATGAAGATATCTGTCCATATTATATAGAATTGTAAATAGAGTTGTATAAGGAAAACAAAAATGAGTCAGGTGCTTTGGTGCCCGGCTCATTTTTTCATGGTCATTGGGCGGATGTGTGATGTGCCGGGAAATCTGCTTGGTGAATTGAAGAAGTAAGTTCCAGTTGGAAATCATAAATTCCTATGGAACATTTTTTTGATTTGGCGAAAAACGATTGATATTTATTGTAAAACGATAAATATATATTGACATTTCTATGATAGGGCAATATAATGAAGCATAAGGAACAGATTTTATTTTGTTTGAAACTACAGGAGGAGAATTATGAAGCAAACAGAAATGTCGAAATATTTGAAGATAATAACAGCCGGAACCGGAATCCTGTTTCTTGTGTTGGTGGCATGGTTTATGCCTTCGGTACTGAAGCAGGTGTTGGAGGGGCAGGCGGGGAAGGGTATATATTGGGGTACCTGCATTTTCATCTGGATAACAGCAGTCCCCTGTTTTGTATGTCTGGTCAAATTCTGGGGCATATGCAGCAGAATCGGAGAGAACAGGTCTTTCTGCCGGGAAAATGCCGAGGCGCTGAGGCAGATGAGCCACTGTACGCTGGCCGACAGTGTGCTTTATGCTCTTTTTCTGGGGGCCTTCTGTATTCTGGGATGGTATTCTTTGGGGATTGGATATTTATTCGGTATTGTATTGATCCTGTTTATCTGCATTACACTTACAGTCCTGTGTGCTGCCCTGTCCCATTTGGTCTACAATGCAAGCCGGATACAGGAAGACCAGGATCTGACCATATAGGAGGCACAGAAGATGGCGATTATAATTAATATAGATGTTATGCTTGCTAAGAGGAAAATGAGCGTCACGGAACTGTCTGAGCGTGTAGGAATCACAATGGCCAATATCTCAGTATTAAAAAACGGTAAGGCCAAAGCCATAAAGATCAGCACATTAAACAGTATCTGCAAAGCCCTGGAATGTCAGCCGGGAGATATTCTGGAGTATGTGGAGGACTAGACTGCCTGAATAGATAAAAAACGTCAGGACCGAGAAAGGAGCAGTAAATATGAATACGGATAAACAAATGCCGGCAGGCAGTGAGAACGGTCTGCCCTGTGAAAGTGCGCCCATTTTGGAGGAAGATGAGCGGAGAAGAGCAAAACTAATAGACGCGGACAAAAAAGATAAATGCTTTGCCTGGCTGTATCTGCTGGTGGGATATGGGTTTGTGTACACCTTTACCAGTATGAATTTCGGAAGACATCTGGCATTCTTTACGATCGCATACGCGGCTGTTGTTCTGGCTTATATTTTCCAGAAGGGAAAGCGCCCCGGGCGGGAGAGCTGGTTCTGGCTGGCCATTATGCTCAGTATGGGAGTACCCTATGCTTTTTGGAGTGCTATGCCGTTTCTGCAGGTTCCCGTTCTGATTGTATGCGCGGCGTACTGGACGCTGATCATATCCGGCAGTCTTCTGGAAAAGGATAAGACATCCCAATGGATTTTGTTTGACGGTTGGAATGCGCTTCTGCGTGTGCCCTTTGGAAATTTCGGCTGTGGTTTTCAGATCATAGCCGGAATCCATGGAGATGGTGATGAGGATATGGATGATGAGGAGATTTGTGAAAAGAGCAGAAAGAAGGATATCAGGTACATTTTTCTGGGGATCGTCATGGCTGTTCCTATTTTGCTCATTGTACTCCCGCTCTTGTCCAGCGCGGATGAAGGGTTTCAGAGGATACTGCAGAACAGCGGAGTATATATACAGGAACATTTTCTGTATAACCTGGCCAGGATGATACTGGCACTGCCTGTTGCGGCATATTTATTCGGATCCATCTACGGGGGTATCCATAAAAGGAATACAGACAACATAGATAAGGAGTCACTCAGGGAAACGTCCCGCGCTGTTCGGATCGTGCCCAATACAGCCATCACTACGGCCATGCTGATCGTGTGTGCCATTTACCTGCTGTTTATAGGGCTGCAGGGGAAATATCTGTTTTCCGCCTTTGCGGGGATACGGCCGGAGAACTTTACCTATGCGGAATATGCCAGACGGGGATTCTTTGAGCTGTGCCAGACTGCTGCGCTGAATCTGGTTCTCCTTCTGGGCGCAAATACATTTTCCAGAAAAGGAAAAGAAGGCAGCGCTGTACTTCGGTGGCTGAATGTCCTGCTCTCTGTGCTCACCCTGCTTCTTATTCTGACAGCTATGAGTAAAATGGTTCTCTATATTGCTGCCTTTGGTTTTACTATTAAGAGGGTGCTGACTATGGTGTTTATGATCTGGATGGCTGTGGTGTTCACTCTTGCCATTGTACATCAGTGGAAAAAGTTTCCTGTGGTGCGTATCTGTGTGATAACAGGAGCGGTTTTGTACTGCACACTCTGCATACTCCCTGTGGAACATATGATGGATGCTTATAATCAGAAATATTCTCCCAAACAGACGGCGGAGGAAATCATATATTAGATGTAAGACCCCTGCGGCTCATGATCTTCCGGATCGTGAAGACGCAGGGGTTTTTATGCGGAAATTTAATACATCTATCCATAATCCCTGTCATTTGTTATAATTTCAGAATAGAAGACGATTCAGTAACGATTCATGATACAGAGAAAACAGGTGTGAACAGATGAAAAAAATAGCAGTGATCGAAGACGACGAACTTTTGAACCAGGCCCTGGTCATTACCCTGGAAAAAGAAGGATATCAGGTGACAGCCGGAAAATCGTGCAGGGAAGGAATAGCTCTGCTGCAGGATGGCCCGGATCTGATGCTGGTTGACATAAATCTTCCGGACGGAAACGGGATCGCCGTCTGCCGGGAGGCGGAGCGTTTTGGGAAGATACCCGTACTCTTTCTGACGGCCAGAGATGAAGAGCAGGATATGCTGGAGGCCTTTGAAGCCGGGTGTGACGATTATGTGGTAAAACCTTTTCAGATGAATGTGCTGAAGAAGAGGATTGAAGCCATTTTGCGGCGAAGCGGCGGGGAGAAGGATGTTTTTTTGTACCGGGGACTTAAAATTGATTGGAAGAAAAAACAGGTATTTTACCAGGAGCAGCGGGTGAGTCTGACTGCAAAAGAATACAGCCTTCTGGAGCTTCTGGTCCAAAACCGGGGACAGGTTCTGACAAAGGAAACCATATTGGAAAGGATTTGGGATATTGACGGTCTGTTTGTAGTGGAGAATACAGTGAGTGTCACCATCAACCGCCTGAGAAAGAAAATAGAACCGGACAATTCCCATCCCATATTTGTAAAAAATGTATTCGGTCTTGGATACACCTTCGGAGATTAAGCTTATGGAGAAAAAATTATATTATACAGCAGGGAGCCTCCCTGTTATTATGGGAATCCTGGCCTCTATCCTGGCTGCGGATTTTGGATATCTGCTTTTGACCGTCTGCTTCCTGTGCTGCTACATTCCTTTATTTTCGGGGATAAGAAAAAAATACGAGAAGGATCTGATACAGATTTCCGATATACTGGAACAGCTTATTCTGGGAAAGGGAAGCCCAGTCATTCCTGAAAATACCGACAGTCTGATATCAAAGCTCCAGGCCCAGACCGTCAGAATACATGCCATGGTGACAAAATACAATGAAAAACTTCTGGAAGAGCAGGAGGAGGTACGACGCTTTTTATCGGAGATTGCCCATCAGATCAGAACTCCTCTGACCAATATGGAGACCTACCTTGATCTGCTCCGGGAACAGACGCTCACAAAAGAGGAGCAGATTACCTGCATCCGGGCAGTGGAACAGTCAGAGCGTAAAATAAAATTTCTGACTGAGAGCTTCATCTCTGCATCCCGCATGGAGCACAGGATCATCCAGATCAGAAAAGAGAGACAAAGTCTCAGGGAAACCATAGCCAAATCCATTTTCCAGGTGAGGAAAAAGGCAGAGGAAAAGCACATGGAAATAACTCTGGAGTGTTCTGAAAAGATTTTCCTCCCACATGACAGAAACTGGCTTTCTGAGGCAGTGGCAAATCTGTTGGACAACAGTATAAAGTATTCCCCTGAAGATTCAGATATTATTGTCCGGGCAGTGAAGAACGAAATGTTTACACAGGTTGAAGTCCGTGATTTCGGCATGGGGATATCCGGTGATGAGAACCAGATCTTCCGCAGGTTTTACAGGGGAAGTGATGTGAAAAATCAGGAGGGTTTCGGCATAGGGCTGTATATTACAAGAGAGATCGTGAAGCGGCATGAAGGATTTTTAAAGGTGAAAAAGGAACCTGACGGCACTTCCATCTCAATTTTTCTCCCTTGTTAGAAGATTGTTAGATTTACCTGCTATCCTTATATCATGCAGAAGAAAAAGAGTTACAATTTGATCGATCCGCCGCTAGTACTGCGTTGCGCAATTAACTGTGAATTTAGCACCGCAGTACTAGCTTTTTGGCGGGCATGCAGGGAGGAAAAGTATGGAAGTTTTAAGGACAAGAGGTCTCGAGAAAATTTACAGGACAGGGGAACTGGTGGTCCGGGCGCTGGACGGCGTGGACATAGATATCCGTGAAGGGGAATTTATCTCAGTCATAGGGTCCTCAGGAAGCGGAAAGACCACGCTGCTGAATATGCTGGGCGGTCTGGATTATCCGACCACAGGAAGTGTGATGGTAAGGGGATACGAGCTGGCGGCAATGGACAATGATGAGTTGACAGTATTCAGGCGCAGGAATATCGGGTTTGTTTTTCAGAACTATAATCTGGTTTCTGTGTTGAATGTATACGACAATATCGTCCTTCCGCTGAAACTGGACGGTGTGAAAATAGACAAAGAGTTTGTGGACAATATCATTCACTCTCTGGGGCTGGATGAGAAGATTTATCAGATGCCCAATACTCTTTCAGGCGGACAGCAGCAGCGGGCCGCCATAGCCAGGGCGCTGGTGACAAAACCGGCTATCGTCCTGGCTGATGAGCCTACCGGAAACCTGGATTCCAGGACAGGGCTGGAGGTGATCGGCCTGATGAAAAACATGGCAGAGGAGTATTCGCAGACTATCGTCATAGTCACCCACAATGAGGAGATTGCTCAGATGACCGACAGAATGATTCGGATCGAAGACGGACGGATCTGCAGAGGGGAGGCTGGCCATGGAACTGAGGAATAATAACAGGGAGGTGATCCGGGAACTTGCGCAGGCCAATTACAGGAAGAACAGGGGACGGAACCGTGTCCTCACACTGGCTGTTGCTCTGGCAGCTTTTATGGTATTCGGAGCATTCAGTATTGCCAGGGGGAAAATGGAGGCAGACTACCTTTTATATGCCAGAAACGGCGGCAGCGTTGCCAGCTTATCCCTGGAAGACGGAACAGAAAAACAATATGAAAAAATAAAAACACTGGATTACGTAAAAAATGTGGGCCTGCAAAATGACTTTGCCGTCTGGCAGAAAGACGGTGTGCCTGTGCTGGGCTGTACGGTTCTCGACAATACGGCATTTGAAAAGCTGCAGAAACCGGCCTATACAGATGTCACCGGCCGCTATCCCCAAAAAGAAAATGAGGTTATGCTGCCCCTTCGCGGGCTGGAACAGCTTGGGATCCATGAGCCCAGTATAGGGATGACACTGAACGCGGAACTCCTGTTTCAGGAAGACAGGGACACTGTGAAGGACAGTTTTGTCTTATCCGGTTACTATAAAGATTATGTAAACCCAATACTAAATGCCCCTACAGCATACTTCTCCGAGAAATACTTGGAAAGTCAGGGGATTTCTCAGTTCCCGGCCAGCTATATCCTTATGGAACAGAACGGGATACTCGGAGACGGGGAGCTGATGGAGGAAAAACTCTATGAGGATGTACCTACAGAATCCGATGCCCAGCAGTTTATCGGGATGAACTCCCTGGCTTTTACGGTTGTGGAGGATTTTGCCGGCAGTTATATGGTTGCATTTCTCTGCAGTGTAATGATTTTGAGCGGTGCCTTTCTCCTGATCTACAATGTGCTGTCTATCACTTTGGGAAATGATATCCGGCAGTACGGACTATTGAAGACGATTGGCACTACCGGCAGCCAGATCAGGAAAATTGTGCTTTTTCAGACCGGGAGAGTGATCCTGACAGGGTGCCTGTGGGGAGCTGCGGCAGGTTCACTGATCATGATTTTTGTGCTTCCCAAGACTCTGGGCGCATTGTATCTGCACGGTATGGGGAGTGCCGGCGGCATGGCTGTTTTTTATCCCGGGTTTCTGGCAGTCAGTGTGGTATTTGTGGGTATGACCACATTACTGGCCGCTTTTATTGCTGTCAGAAAAGTAATGAAGCTCAGTCCCATAGAGTCTGTTCGCTATGAGGAGACAGGGACCGGAGGAAAAATAAAACAGAAGAAAAGTAAAAACAGCACTTCCATAGCGGGCATGGCGTGGAGAAATATCGTACGGTCCAAAAGACGTTTTACAGTCACGCTGCTTTCCCTGAGTATTGGGTGTATTTCTGCCCTGGGGGCAGTGGTCATAAGCAGAGGAACAGATATTACAAACAGCATTGAGAAGCGCCCGGACTTTGATATCAGTACATTTACGGATATTGAATATGATGCCGGATATGCACAATACGATTGGGATGATGAGACGCCTGTTATCACAGAAGAGACTGAGAATAGGATACTTGCAGTGGATGGCGTAACTGCTGACAATACGAGATATACAAAGGGCTGCTATGCCATGATCGCCATGCCCACTGAGACAAACGGGATAGAGACAGGCGGGGACGAAGCCCTCCTGCCGCGTCTCAAGTCCGTATACGGCACCACAGCCGTAAATTTCTTTGCTACCGTGCAGATCGTGGATGATGCATTTGTCAAGGAGCTGAGGGAGTATGTGGAGGAATATGGGATAAAGGCAGATGTGGACAGTCTGGAAGACGGTACAGGCACTATGCTTCTACACACACATGAGCTGTCAAAAAAGCTGCAGGAAGAGGCTGACGGGACCATTGGAAAGCCTCTGCGTTTTTACAGCCTTTCGCTGTTTACGGAGAAAGTAGATGACAAGTATCTGAAAGGAAAACTCTCCTGTGCAGGGTATCTGGATATTTCAAAAAAACATTTTCCGGCATTGAGGATGACAACTCATGGAAGCGGGATCAATTATTTTATTATGACAGAGAAGGCGTTTAAAAGCCTGGATCTGAGGGAGAAAACCTTTGGCCTGCAGATTGATGTGGACAGGGAGAAGGAACCTCTGATCAAACAGGAGCTTACCAGGATCATACAGCAGGACAACAGAACAAGAGATGAGAGACATTACATGTATATGAACAGCAAATCAGACGCCCTTGAGGATGCCTCCTCCTATATCCGGGCAAGCAGGATCATTATGGGGACATTGAGTATCCTGCTGGTTGTGATGGGCATTACGAACTATTTTAATACACTGTATACAAGTCTGACAGCCAGGCAGAAAGAGCTGGCTGTTATGGAGAGCGTGGGAATGACAAGAAAACAGCTTGGCAGGCTGGTAGTTTTGGAGGGAGCATTCTACGGAGGGAGCGTGATAGGGATACTTCTGACATTTGGCTCTGCGGTTCTCTGGATCTTGGGGAAGGCTGTAAAACAGAATCTGCTCTACTTTAAATTCTATTATCCCTGGAGCTGGATGGCAGGCATTGCCATAAGCCTGCTGGCGGTCTGCATACTGACCGCAGTCTGTATGTACAGGCAGATGACCGGAAAAAGCATAACAGAGCGTCTGCGCAGATATGCAGACTGATGAGCGGAATATTGCGGCTGTTCAGTGCCTTCACGGCAGAACTGCCAAATAGTTTTTAAATTTTTTTTCAATTATCTGTAACAAAAAAAGAACTGCCGGCTCTTATGGGTGAGGAGGACAAAAGATGCAGGATATAGAGCAGATTTATACCAAATATGCGGTCCAGGTATACAAATACCTGTTCAGCCTCTGCCGCGATCCTCACACAGCAGAAGAGCTGACGCAGGAGACATTTTTCAGGGCTATGAAATCTATAGACAGCTTTCGGGGAGAATGCAGGCTTTATGTCTGGCTCTGTCAGATCGCCAAGAATCTCTGGATAAAAGAGAGAAGACGTCAGCAGAGGGTGGACAGAGAAGAGCCGGGAGATGAAATCCCATCAAAAGCCATGCAGCCCGACGAGGAAGTTATAGCCAGGGATGAGAGGATGTGCCTGTACAAGAGTCTGCATCAGCTTCCGGAACCTGTCCGTGAAGTCATGTATCTTAGGATCAGCGGTGATTTCAGCTTTCGGGAGATTGGGGAGATACTGGGCAGAGATGAGAACTGGGCGCGGGTGACATTTTACCGGGGCAAACAGAAAATCAGAGAGGAGAACAGGCATGGAATGTGATGTAATGCGGGACCTTCTGCCTTCCTACGCAGATGGGCTGACCAGCGGAGAGAGCAACAGAGAAATTGAAAAACATTTGAAGACGTGTGCAGGGTGCAGACAATATTATCAGGAGATGACAGGGGAAGTCCCCCAGGTTCTGCCGAAGGCAGACGTGAAGGACGCGGTTTTGATCGCGGGAATGAGAAAAAAGAGAAAACGGGCACTGGCAGCCGCAGTTGCAGCCGCATTGATCCTGGCTGCTGCAGCCCTTTGGAGCTTCATAGGATATGGTGTTGGGAGCGGGAAGGTACTGGCAGAAGATGTGAAGCTGTCCTATGGTCTGAGGGGAAATTCGGCATATCTGGATATGATACCCAAAGGGGGCGACTTGGAATTTAACGGTTCCACAGAAAAGATAAAAGACAGCAGCGGAAAGGTCATTGGAAACCGCACCCGTCTGAAGGTGCTGCGTTTCAGAAAGGGACTTTTTGGAAAAGGCGGTATGGGCTGGGAAGATGAAATCCAGGGGGATGGTTATATCTGTGAATGGATCCTGGAATTTTCAGACAAGACCATCACGATCAGAAACGGAGAGCTGGTCAGTGAAAAAGATACCTCCTCTTTGGGAGAGGATTAAAGAATAAAAACAGGGAACAGCAAAAGAGAACCGGTGGATATCGGTTCTCTTTTGTGCATAATGTACAGAAAGTAAATGAAAAAATTGTTCATATAATGGAATATACCGATAACAGTTGACTTTCCAAACGTGGGATGTTAGGATGTAATCATAGAAAAACAACCAACGTAGGATGTTAAAGATGGGGGAACTTAAAGGAGGTATTTATGAAAGCTAGGGTGTTGAGCCTGCTGACTGCCGGAGCCGTTATGACAGGACTGCTTACGGGGTGCAGCGGAGGTACAGAGAACGTGGGGGCTTCCGGTTCGGCCGGAAATGGTTATCAGAAGATTGAACTGGTCATGGCAGTGAACGGAACGGACATTCAGATTGATTCCAGAGTAGCGGACAAATTTGCAGAGCTGGTGAAGGAAGCATCTGATGGAAATGTGACCATAGACGTATATCCCAACGATCAGCTTGCCGGAGGAAACTCTACAAAAGGAATTGAGATGATCGCAGGAGGAGGCGTGGATCTGGCGGCCTATGCCACCTGTGTCATGGCAGTCATTGACGAGCAGTTGTCCGTGGCTACGATCCCATGGATATTCGATGATTACAAACACGCAAGAGAGGTTATTGACGGCACCGGGGGCGAATATTACGCAGAGCGCCTGGAGGCAAAAGGGATTACTTACCTTGGGTCTTTCCACAATGGTTTCCGGCAGATCACCAACAGCAAGCGGGAGGTCTGCACACCGGATGATGTAAAGAGATTGAAAATTCGTGTGCCGGGCAGTGAAGTTTATATGAAGTTCTTTAAAACTTTAGGTGCAGACCCGGTGGCCATGAGCTGGAGTGAAGTCTTCACAGCGATCCAGCAGGGAACCATCGACGGACAGGAGAACGGCGTCTGTATTACAGAGTCCGCCAAGATGGATGAGATCCAGGACTATCTCACCCTCTGGAACTATACATATGAAAATGATTTGTTTGTAGCCAACACAGAAATCTGGGAGTCCCTGGAACCAAAGACGAGAGAACTTCTACAGGAAAAGGCAAAAGAGGCCTGCGAATGGGGAAGAGATACTGTGGAGGAAGAAGAGGCAGCCATTGTTGAGGAGTTCAAATCCGAGGGTATGACTGTGACTGAGCTGACAGAGGAAGAACTGGATGCCTTTAAGGATAAGATCAGCGGTGTGAAACAGGAATTTATTGAAAAATACGGTGAGAAAGCCTGCAAAGCTTTCGGCATAGAAAGTGAATAGGAAAGGGAGGAAATAAAATGCGGATATTTGACAAGATAGAGGAGATATTGGCAGCAGCCTGCCTGATCGTTATGACGATCCTCACATTTGCCAACGTGGTCGCCAGATACCTGTTCAGTGCGTCCTTCTCCTTTTCAGAGGAAATCACAACATATCTCTTTGTACTGCTGAGTATGCTGGGTACAGCCATAGCCGCAAAGCGCAGAGCCCACCTGGGACTGAGCATTGTGACAGACGCAGTCGGACCGAGGGCAGAGAAGGCATTAAAGATCATCGGTTATTTTGTGGCAGTGTTGTTTACCGGAGCCATTTTTTACTACGGAATTCTCATGGTGAGAAATCAGAGGATCCTGGGACAGGTTACAGCCGGTATGCAGTGGCCGGAATGGATTTTCGGATCCTTTGTTCCCATTGGCGCATTCTTTGCCACAATACGTTTTATACAGGTTTTAATAGAAGAGATTAAGAGAAATCCGGAAAAGGAGGTAAACAAATAGTGGTAGCAGCAATCCTTTTTATAAGCTTCGCCGTACTGCTTCTCATGGGAGCCCCCATAGCCGTGTGCCTTGGTACCTCCAGTGTGGTAGCTATGATCGTTCAGGGGGCAGGAAGACCGTTGGATACGGTAATGAGCAGTCTTCCTATGATCGTATCGGCGTCAACCAGCAAATTCGTATTACTGGCAATTCCTTTCTTCATTTTAGCAGGAAACATTATGGAGAAAGCGGGAATATCAGAGAAACTCATCAAACTGGCTGAGGCCTGTGTAGGGCATATCAGAGGCGGACTTGCCATTGTATGTGTCATTGTTGCCTGCTTTTTCGCGGCAATATCCGGTTCAGGTCCGGCTACAGTGGCGGCACTGGGTGTCATTATCGTGCCGGCCATGATCAAATCAGGCTATAAACCTGCGTTTTCCGCAGCGTTAATGGCAGCGGCTGGAGCCATAGGGGTCATCATTCCTCCCTCCATAACCTTTGTGGTATATGGCTCCATTGCCGATACATCCATCGGAGATCTGTTCATCGCAGGACTTGTTCCGGGGCTTCTGATGGGATTCGCACTCATGGTAGTGGCTCTTCTGGTGGGAAGAAGATCTAATTTGAAGACACTGCCCAAAGCCAGCAGAAAAGAACGCTGGCTGGCATTTAAGGACGCGTTCTGGGGACTCATGATGCCGGTCATTATCTTGGGCGGTATCTACGGTGGTATCTTCACCCCCACAGAGGCCGCAGCGGTATCTGTTGTATATGGTTTGTTCGTAGGAATCTTTATTTACAAGAAAATAAGGCTGAAAGAATTTTACGCCCTGCTTCTTGATACCACATCCACAACGGCAACCGTAATGTTCATCACAGCAGCAGCCAGTCTGTTTGCCTATGTGCTGACAAGGGCCAGACTCGACGTGGCTATCAGCTCGGCGCTTCATAATGCCACAGGCGGAAATGTAATAGTCTTCTTCATTATTGTAAATATTATCCTGCTGATCGCAGGCTGCTTCCTGGATTCTACCTCAGCCCTATACATCTTTACACCGCTGTTTGTACCGGTGGCACAGGCGCTGGGCGTGGATCTGATCCACCTGGGTGTTGTGATGATCGTGAACCTGGCGATCGGGCTTTTTACTCCCCCGGTAGGCGTAAACCTCTATGTGGCCTGCGGTGTGGGAAATGTAAACCTGAAGCAGATTTCAAAAGCAGTTGTATCATTGATCATAGCGGCATTGATCGTACTGCTGTTAGTAACTTATATACCTAAAATCTCATTGCTATTTGTATAAAAAAGGAGCGAGGAATATGAAAAATGTAAGTGTTGAAGAACTGGAAAGACAGAGTATTGAACTGAGGAAAAAGGTGATCACCATGATCCACAAAGCGAAATCCGGACATCCCGGCGGCTCCCTCTCCGCTGCCGACTTTGTGACAGCCCTGTATTTCAGGGAGATGAATGTGGACCCCAAGAACCCTAAATGGGAGGACAGAGACCGTTTTGTATTGTCGAAAGGACATGTGTGCCCTGTACAGTACGCGGCTCTTGCCACACTGGGATTCTTTGATGAGTCTGTGCTGGGCACCCTCCGCCAGGAAGGGTCTATCCTGCAGGGGCATCCTGATATGAAAAAATGTCCGGGCATTGATATCTCCACAGGTTCCCTGGGACAGGGTCTTGCCTGCGGGGTAGGAATGGGAATTGCTGCCAAAAAAGACAACAGGGACTACCGTGTATTCGTAGTCGTAGGCGACGGCGAATGCCAGGAGGGTGAAATCTGGGAGGCAGCCCAGACCGCAAATAAATACCAACTGGATAACCTGGTAGTATTTGTAGACAACAATAACCTTCAGCTTGACGGTACCACAGATGAGGTTATGCCGAACATTAATCTGGGTGAGAAATTCAAAGCATTCGGGTTTGACACCTATGAGATTGACGGACATGACATGAAACAGATTACAGACACCCTGGACAGGATCCGCATGAGAAAGAATGGAAAGCCTAAATGTATCTTTGCCAATACGGTGAAGGGCAAAGGCGTATCCTTTATGGAAAACCAGTGCGGATGGCACGGAGTGGCACCAAATGATGAGCAGTACGAACAGGCAATGAAGGAACTGGACGCGCAGCTTAAAAAACTGGAAGTCAGAAAATCAGCATAAGCGGATGGAGGATAAGAATATGAGTGAAGTAAAGAAAGCCACCAGAGACGGCTTTGGTGAAGAGATCGTAAAGCTGGGCAAACTGGACAATGATATATATGTAGTGGACGTTGATATAGGAAAATCCTGTAAGACAGGGGAGTTCCGCAAACAGCTTCCGAAACAATACCTGAATGTGGGCATTGCAGAGCAGAACGCGGCCGGTGTTGCAGCCGGACTTGCAACCTGCGGAAAGATTCCGTTTGTAGTGACCTACGCTGTATTCGGCTCTCTGAGAATGTGCGAGATGATCCGCCAGGAGATCTGTTACCCCAAACTAAATGTGAAGATTGCCTGCTCCCACGGCGGCGTTACCCCGGCAAATGACGGAGCAAGCCATCAGAGTATTGAGGACATGGGAGTTCTGCGCACCATCCCCAACATGACGGTTCTTATGCCGGCAGATTATCATGCGGCGAAAAAGCTGGTGAAAGCAGCGGCAGAATATGACGGACCTGTATATCTGCGTTTTACAAGGGATGCGATTCCGGTCATCTACCCGGAAGATGCTGAATTTGAGATTGGCAAAGCCAACAAGTTAAAAGATGGAAAAGACGTTTCCATCATTGCCAACGGAGATACGGTTTCTATCGCTTTAAAGGCAGCGGAGCAGCTTGAAGCACAGGGAGTGTCCGTGAAATTGTACGATATGCATACGATCAAACCTCTGGACGTGGACGCAGTGACGGAGTGCGTGAACGAGACAGGCAGGATCATCACTGTGGAGGACCACAACATCATGAACGGCCTGGGCAGCGCAGTCAGCGAAGTGGTAGCAGAGACAGGCAGATGTATAGTAAAACGTATCGGTATCCAGGATCAGTTCGGCCAGTCAGCACCTTATGAGAGACTGCTGGAGATGAACGGGATCACAGTGGAGAATATCGTGGACACGGCAAAAGCGTTAGTAAAATAGAGACCTGGGCAGAAAGGGTTACAGCAGGAAATAAAAATTTCAGGAGGATAAAGAAAATGTTTGATTTTGACGGACAGGTAGTGATCGTAACAGGAAGCGGCTCACCAAAAGGAATCGGCAAGACCATTGCCAAGACCTTCGCAAAGCAGAACGCAGCGGTCGTGATCGCTGATATGAATGAAGCAGGTGTACAGGACACGGTAAATGAGATCAAGGCAGAAGGCGGGGAAGCCATGGGTGTGACTGTCAATGTCACTGACGAGGCCTCTGTACAGAAAATGGTGGATGACATCATGAACGCTTACGGCAGAATTGATGTGCTGGTAAATAATGCAGGCATTTCCCAGAAGGTAACAGTTGAGGATATGACACTGGCAGATATGAGAAAGATTTTTGAAGTCAACATGTTCGGCCTGTTCCTCTGCACACAGAAGTGCATGAAGGTAATGCGCAGTCAGAAATACGGAAGGATCGTAAACTTATCTTCGGTCTCCGGCAAGAGAGGCGGCGGTGTGTTCGGCGGTGCCCACTATTCAGCATCCAAAGCGGCGGTACTGGCATTCTCTAAAAATCTCTCCAGAGAGATCTCCGCGGAAGGCGTCACAGTGAACAGTGTCTGCCCCGGCCTTATCAACACAGAAATATGGAAATCGCTTCCCAAGGAAGATGCAGACAAAATTATTGAGGGAATCCCCATGGGACGTCCGGGTGAGACACAGGAAGTGGCAAATACGATTGTTTTCCTGGCATCTAAGGAAGCCTCCTATATAACAGGCGAAGAAATTGATATCAACGGCGGTTCTCATATGGATTAACCTGAAAATGCATATTTTGCGGCTGCCCTGTCATTTGACAGCAGTCATATCCCTTATTTTATCCGGCCGTAATAGACAAAATTCGATTTTTATGGTAGTATGTTGGTTGTAGGATAAACCGATAAAGGGGTGAGCGGAATGCAGAACATCAGTTATTTAAAGAAAGTAAACAGTGAATCGGTAGTGCAGCAGGTGATCAACGCGCTGACAGAGGCCATGCTCAACAGGGAACTGCGCCCCGGGGATAAGATCCCCACAGAGGCAGAGCTGGCGGAGAGTATGGGAGTCGGAAGGAATTCCATCCGGGAGGCCATTAAGATTCTGGTATATCTGGGAGTGCTTGAGATCAGGCGGGCAGAGGGGACCTTTGTCTGCGAAGGATTTTCTGAGAGCATGATCGACCCAATGATTTACGGTATTATTTTGGACAAAGAGGATTCATATGAAAATCTTATGGAACTGCGGGAACTGATCGAGGTTGGTGTAATGCAGCTCGCCATGCAGAAGATCCAGGAGGAAGATCTGCATGTACTCAAAGAGAAGCTGAACCGCATGGAGAAAGAGATAGAGAAAGGGCCGGAGAACGTGGAGAACGCTTTCCTGGCTGACAATGAATTCCATAATACCATATCAGATATGGGAAAGAATCCCCTGGTAAATAAAATCAACCAGGTGGTGCGTGTGCTGACCTATGCCATGAGGATGAAGACAGTGGAGACCATGATCAAAACTGGAAGAGGCCGGGAATTATTTGAAGCACACCAGAAAATCTATGAGATGATGGCGAATAAAGTAACAGACAATCTGAATACGGCTGTAAGAAAAACATATTTTGCTGATATTCCTTTTACGGATACGGAAGAATAGCCTCGTTCAAATTCCACTTACAGCCATTTGACCAATGCCCTGTCCATTCATTGCCCGGAGTGTGTTTGAATTTCAAACGCGCGCCGGTGAGTGGACAGGGTATTTTTAGCATCAGGGCAGCGCTGTGTACAGACTGCTTTTGCGCAGAGGCCACCAGGCAGCACAACAATGCAAATGTTCTTGCTCTGGGCGGCAGGGTGGTAGGTCCCGGCCTGGCGGTGAAGATTGTTGACACCTTCCTTCACACAGAGTTTTCAGGGGCAGAGCGTCACCAGAGGCGAATAGATTTAATAGAAGGGGACAGAACCTGAGCAGTCAGGCTGTCATAATGGAGGTATTCTGATTGACATATGCAAAACCTCTTGTAAAAGGAAATGTGCAGGTGTCTGCAGATGAAGACGGCCTGCCGCTGTTTGTCTATAGAAAATAGGAGAAGGAGAATTTTATTATGGGATTAGTGACAACAAAGGAAATGTTTCAGAAAGCCTATGAGGGCGGCTATGCCATCGGCGCATTCAATGTAAACAACATGGAAATCGTGCAGGGGATCACAGAGGCGGCGGGAGAGCTGTGCTCACCGGTCATCCTCCAGGTATCCAAAGGAGCCAGGGCATATGCCAATCACACATACCTGGTAAAACTGGTGGAGGCAGCTCTCATAGAAAATGATATTCCCATGGCCCTTCATCTGGACCATGGCCCTGATTTTGCAACCTGTAAGGCCTGCATTGACGGTGGATTTACCTCCGTTATGATTGACGGCTCACAGTATGATTTTGAGAAAAATGTGGAGATCACCAGACAGGTGGTGGAATACGCCCACGAAAAAGGTGTGGTTGTAGAGGGCGAGCTGGGCAAACTGGCAGGGGTGGAGGATGACGTAAAAGTAGATGCCTCTGACGCCATGTACACCCATCCAGATGAAGTGCAGGAGTTTGTGGAGCGCACAGGTGTGGATTCCCTGGCTATCGCCATCGGAACCAGCCACGGTGCTTTCAAGTTCAAACCGGGCCAGAAACCGCAGCTTCGTTTTGATATCCTGGAGGAGATCACAAACCGTCTTCCGGATTTCCCCATTGTCCTCCACGGGGCATCCAGTGTTTCCCAGGAGTATGTGAAGATCATACAGCAAAATGGAGGAGAGCTGGCTGACGCCATAGGTATTCCGGAAGATATGCTGCGCCGGGCTGCAAAATCCGCTGTGTGCAAAATAAACATTGATTCAGATCTGCGCCTTGCCATGACAGCCGGTGTCCGCCAGGTACTTGCGCAGAAGCCCTCTGCCTTTGACCCCAGGGAATATCTGAAAGCAGGAAGAGCCAATGTCAAAAATCTGGTAGCACACAAAATAGTAAATGTTCTGGGGAGCGACCATAAGGCCTGACATAGGCCTGAAAATTCTAAGCCCCCAAAATATTCTGCAGTTCCTTCCATTATTTTGCAGTCCTCTGCCGATTAACGCCGACAGGGGACTTTTTTTGATTTATAGATTGAATATGTATCAGATAAATTATAGAATAGCCTTAATGAAATGATACGGGGGATTCAATCATGATAAAAAAACAGCTTACGACAATGGAAAAGCTGAGTTTCGGGGGCGGTGATGTTGCCAACTGCGTTACCTTTGGGGTTACTTCGGCATATCTGTCTTATTATTACACGGACACAGTGGGTATTTCTGTGGCAGCAGTAGGTCTTATTCTGGGTGCGGCCAGGATCATTGAGGCGTTTGCCAATCTGGCAACAGGAGTGGCTATTGATAAAGTACACTCCCGGTTTGGCAGAACGAAACCCTTTCTGTATGCCACCACCATTCCGCTTATGTTGTTTTTCTTTCTGATGTTTGCAGTGCCGGATGTATCCGCGCCGGCAAAGACTGCCTTTGCATTCTTTACATATCTGACCTTTTGTGTCTTGTATGCAGTGAATAACACAGCCTACGGAACACTTCTGTCCATCATGACGGGAAATGTGAAGCAGAGGAGAAGCATCAATAACTATAAGCTCATGGGCATTGGTGTGGGAACCATGATATCCAATGCCTGCACGCTTCCTCTTGTGGCAGTTCTGGGAGGCGGAAAGAGAGGGTATATCTTTACGGGACTAATATTCGCGGTATTAAGCGCAGTGCTCCTTATGAACTGTACAGTCCAGTGCCGGGAGCGCATAACGGTACAGTCTGACAAGGTAAAAGTCAGGGACGAGCTGCGCTATGCGCTCAGGAGCCGTTCCTGGACAGCCCTCTGCGCAGTGGCACTGCTTATCACATGCGCGCTTACACTGCGGACATCCGGTATCGTGTATTATGCCAAATATGTGTTGGAAAATGAACAGTTGGCAACGCTGCTTCTGGCTATGTCGCCTATTTCCATGCTGGTCAGTTCACCATTTATCGGACAGGTACTGGACCGGGTGGGAAACAGGAAATGCATGGTGCTGGGAAGTCTGGGCATGATACTATCCATACTGGGCATGGCGGTCTCCGGCAGTAATGTGGCGGGTCAGGTGGTATTTAACTTTCTATGCGGCGTGGCATCGAATCTCTGCACAGGGCCTTTGTATTCCGCATGCTCTGACACCATGGATGAGGTGGAGTACCTGACAGGGGAACGTCCCCAGGGGATCATGACTTCTGTTATGATGTGTACCAATAAGCTGGGAATTGCCTTTGCCCCCATTATTTCCTCTGTTGTTTTAGGCGCAGGCGGGTATGCGGCCGGTGGGGCGCAGTCTGCAAAAGCGCTGTCAGCCATCAGGGGAAATGTTTTCTGGATCCCTGTGTTCCTTTCCGCACTGGGGATTTTGGCAGCCATGTTTTTTGACCTGGATAAAAGGCATAAAACTATAGTAAAAGACCTGGAAAACAAAAGAAAAAATATTTCCTGAAAAAGTATTGACATTCACGCAGCGTAAACCCTTATCCTTTCAAGTGAAGGAGGTGGAGAGATGGAATATACAGTGAACCGGCTGGCACAGATATCCGGGGTCAGCAAGCGCACACTCAGGTATTACGACGAGATTGGATTACTCAGGCCCGAACGGGTAAATCCAAACGGCTACCGCATCTACGGGCAGATGCAGGTAGATCTGCTGCAGCAGATCCTGTTTTACCGAGAGCTGGGCCTGCCGCTGGAGGAAATCCGGGAGATTATAAAAAATCCCGGATTTGACAGGGAAAAGGCTCTGGAGGACCATCTTACAGTCCTTCTGCAGAAAAAAAGACAGACAGAGATCCTCATATCAAATGTCAGGAAGACTCTGGAATCTATGAAAGGAAGAACTATGATGAGTGATAAGGAAAAGTTTGAAGGATTTAAGCGTGATCTGATAAAAGAAAATGAAGAGAAATACGGCAGGGAGGTGCGCGAAGCCTACGGAGAGGACGCTGTGGAGGCATCCAACAGGAGGCTGGCAGGAATGAGTCAGGAAGACTGGACAAAACAGGAGGAGCTGAGCCGGGAAATACTGGATACCCTGAAGGCGGCCATGGAGATTGGTGACCCGGCAGGAGAGCTGGCGCAGAAGGCCTGCGGCCTTCACAGGCAGTGGCTCTGCATGTTTTGGGGTGACGGTGCATATACGAGAGAAGCCCACAGAGGTATGGGTGAGATGTATGTGGCAGACCAGAGGTTTAAAGCTTACTATGATAAGGTTCAGGACGGAGCGGCAGAATTCTTCTGCGATGCACTGAATATCTATTGTTCCTGAGAAAAAGTTTAACAGCGGCATGGTGCATGGTGTTTATATCGCCGGAGCTGTGCTCTGACAGGCGAGTCCGGTATGCCGGACTCGTTTTTGCGCTGCTTATGGTTTCTGAATAGTTACTGTTTTTTCATAGTTTGTTTCTTGACATTACAGTTACTGTATAGTTTACAATGATACGTGATATGACAGCAGAAAGCCGCTGCTGCCAGGGCATGTATGCGGCATTGAATGAGGTGGAAAGATGAAACAGAGAAAGCTGAATGTAACCTACAGGGATCTGGAGAAAAAGGATTATCCCTATGTTGAAAAAATCATCAGGGACACATGGAACTATGACAATATATGTCAAAAGCCCTCCACTGCAAAGCAGATGGCAAAAGTATACTTAAGAGGATGTCTGACACAGAAGACCTTTGCCAGAGTTGCTGTCTGCAGGGACAGGGTCGTGGGCATTATTATCGGAGAGTGCGAAAAAGACAGGAAAATGAATCCGGGGGCGCATATAAGCAGTTTTTTCAACGGTCTGAGACTGATGCTGTCCGGAGACGGAAGGAAAGTGGGAAAACAATTCAGGGGATTCGAGAAAACGGACAGAGAGATGCTGGAAAGCTGCAAAAAGAAATTTGACGGCGAGGTGGTCTTTTTTGCTGTTGCCAAATCTGTCAGAGGCTGCGGCGTGGGAAAAGAGCTGTGGGGACAGCTCAGAGGTTATTTCCGGGCAAAAGGAGCGGAAAGGGTCTATGTCTTTACTGACAATACCTGTAATTATAAATTTTATGAGAGCCAGGATTTTGAGCGCCTGGACTGCCGTGAACTGCTCATAAGTCCCGGCGGGCAGAGATTCAGACTGGAGATGTATCTGTATGAATATAACTTTTAAACCGGTGACAGAAGAGAACAGAGCAGAGGTTCTGAAGCTGAAAGTTGGAAAAGAACAGGAGCATTTTATTGAAAGTGTGCAGCAGTGCCTGGAGGAAGCGGACCAAAGGAAAAGTTGGAGGCCTGTAGGGATCTATCACGGGGAAGAGCTGGTGGGATTTGCCATGTATGGATTCTTCTGGGAGTATTTTCCCGCAGGGCGGGTATGGATGGACAGGCTGCTGATCGATAAGAGACATCAGGGAAAAGGGTATGGAAAAGCAGCATTACAGATGCTTTTAAAACGTCTCACGGAGGAATACCGCAGGAAGAAAATCTACCTGAGTGTTATCGAGGGAAACCATGCAGCTGCCGGCATGTATCAGAAGGCCGGTTTTCAGTTTACCGGGCGCAGAGACCTTCACGGAGAACGTATCATGGTCTGGAAGAGACCGTAAACCGGGAAAAACTGTGTTTTTGTCATAATCATGCACCAAAATATAAACATTTTGTAAATATTGCATAAAAAATAAAAGAAAATAGATGAAATCTCAAAAGAAATTTAGTACAATACTTTTATGCAGTGTTTACAGTGTGAAAAAAAGGCAGCATTCGGCTGTCAGGAAGATGAAAGGGGAGACATGATTATGACAGAATGGAAAGAGTTATTGAAAAACGGATACAAGGATGTCAGGGAGCTTGCAGCGCGTCTGCATATAACAGAGGAGGAACTCCCTGCTCTTTGTAAGATCCAGGATATGTTTCCCATGTTTGTGAATTCTTATTATTTGTCTCTGGTGGATGAAAATGATCCTGAGGATCCTGTGAGGAAACTCTGCATCCCGGCAGATGCGGAGCTGAAAGCCGGGGGCGAAATGGATACCAGCGGTGAGCATGACAATACAGTCATGACAGGAATGCAGCATAAGTATAATGCCACAGTGCTGATCTTATCTACAAACCAGTGTGCTATGTACTGCCGCCACTGTTTCCGTAAGCGCCTTGTGGGTCTGTCAGGTGATGAGATCGCGGAGTATATCAGTGACATGGCCCAGTACGTGAGGGAACATGAGGAGATCAATAATGTGCTCGTGTCCGGCGGTGACGCGTTTCTCAACAGCAATCAGACTATAAGAAAGTATCTGGAGGAATTTTCCGGGATCAAACATTTGGATCTGATCCGCTTTGGCACCAGGACGCCGGTAGTGCTTCCCCAGAGGATCACCACAGATCCTGAGCTGGTGGACATGCTCACGGAATACGGCAGGAAAAAACAGATTTATGTAGTCACTCAGTTCAACCATCCAAGGGAACTGACCCCAGAGGCCAGAGAAGCGGTGCAAACACTGATGCGGGCCGGGATCATAGTGAAAAACCAGATCGTGCTGCTGAAAGGTGTAAATGACAAACCGGAAGTTCTCGGGAAACTTCTGCAGGAAACTACAGCTATGGGGATCATCCCCTACTATGTATTCCAGTGCAGGCCTGTGACCGGTGTACACAGCCAGTTCCAGGTACCCCTTCATCAGGCGTACCGTATCGTGGAGGCGGCAAAGCAGATGCAGAGCGGCCAGGGCAAATGTTTCCGGTATGTTCTCTCCCATGTGACAGGCAAGATTGAGATTCTGGGAGAGATGGAGGACGGCAATATGCTGTTCAAATACCATCAGGCAAAGGAAGAGAAGGACAGAGGACGTATATTCCTTTGCAAAATTGGGGGAAACCAGTGCTGGCTTGATTAGAAAGTGTGTAAAAATGCTTTTTGCAGGCTGCGCGCTCTTTTTTGAGGCGTATTTAAGTACATAGCAGAAAGGCTGTCATAAGATGAAAATTTTCATTTTATGACAGCCTTTCTTTGGTGGAGGAAAGTATCCTGATCTCTCCTATGCAGCAAAAGTCCGGCTTATGGGGCACATGTTTCTTATGGTATACACGTTTCTTACGGGATACACATTTTATTAACAGAAGAAATCAACAGACGGTAAAGTTATTTTTATGGAAGTCAATGAGTCCCTCGTCCTTCATTTTATACAGTTCAACCGTCATGGAGCTTCTGTCAACAGACAGATAGTCAGCCAACTGCTGCCTATTAAAAGGAATGGTAAAATACTTGGAGCCTTGAAGTCTCATCTGCTGGGAAAAAAACTCTAACAGCTTGGCGCGGATCGTATGAGGTGTCAGGCAGTCTATTTTTCTGGAAAAATGAAGATTCTTTTCCGCAAGTACCCCCAGCAGATTCTGGATCAGTCTGGTATGAAAACGGCAGGCTGAGGAACAGGAAGTCAGCACGCGCTTCAGATCCAGAAACAGGATCTCCGTATCAGCAGCGGCAAGCGCTGTCCCGTCAAACACAGCCTGAGGAACACAGGCGTACGTTTCACCGAACAAATCCCCCGGCCCAAGTCTGGCCAAAAGTGATTCTTTTCCCCAATAGCTTTCCCTGACTATGTGGACATTGCCTTTCAGGATAAGCCCAATCTGGGTGATCCGGTCGCCCCACCGGAAGATAGAGGAGTCTTTCTTATATTCACGGATATGCCCTGACAGGCAGTCCAGCATAGCGGTAAGTTCATCCTCAGTGATCCCTCTGAATAATGAGGAATGAATTAAATCTTTTATGGGAAATGTGCACATAAATGTTAGAATCCTTTCTTATTTGTTGTACCTACAACAGAATGCTTTCTCTCATTATAGTATAGTATCCATGAAAAGACAAGGACAGAGGAGGAATTGCAATGGCAAGAAAACTGGTTCAGATAGATGAGAGCAAATGCAGCGGCTGCGGACTGTGCGTTGGTGCCTGTCACGAAGGTGCCATAGGCATGGTAAACCGCAAAGCAAAGCTTCTCAAAAAAGATTTATGTGACGGAATCGGAGACTGTCTTCCGGTCTGTCCCACGGGGGCCATAGCCTTTGAGGACAGCGGCTCCCGTCCCTGGCCGGTGCAGATAAAGCTGGTATCTCCCGCAGCATCCTTTTTTAAAAAGGCGGATCTGCTGATCGCTGCGGACTGTACAGCCTATGCCTATGCGGGATTTTATCAGAAGTTTATGAAGGACAGGGCAGTGCTTATCGGATGTCCGAAGCTGGACAGTGTGGATTATTCCGCCAAGCTTGCCGAAATTCTGGCGCTGAATGATATAAAAAGTGTGACGGTGGTGCGCATGGAGGTACCATGCTGCGGCGGAATCGAGCGCGCAGTAAAGACTGCTTTGCAAAAGTCAGGAAAAGAAATACCTCTTCAGGTGGAGACAGTGACAACGCAGGGAGACTTACTGGGAAAATAACAGAAGACTGCGGAAACGTTCCGTATTCTGTTAAAAAACATGGCACAGGAGATGTGCCGCACAGAAAGAGAGGAAAAAATCATGGAAGAAAAAATGTTTTGTTTTCAGTGTGAACAGACTGCAGGGTGCAGCGGATGCAGAGGAGCCAGGGGAGTGTGCGGAAAGCAGGATACGACAGCCAAGCTTCAGGATGAACTGACAGGTGCTTTGATCGGACTTGCCCATGCAGTGGGGGAGGACAAGGCGGAGCTGGAGACAGACCGTCTGATGATGGAAAGCCTTTTTGCAACTCTGACAAATGTGAATTTTGACGATGAGTCACTGAAAAAGCAGATCGAGGCAGTACATCAGGAAAAAGAAAAATATGTTCCCGGCTGTATATCCTGCCAGGAACCCTGCGGGCGCACAACGGACTATTCTATGAAGAAACTCTGGGAAGATGAGGAGGATATCCGTTCCCTGAAATCCCTTCTGCTTTTCGGGCTGAGGGGGACAGCGGCTTATGCCTGTCACGCCATGGTTTTGGGATATACGGATGAACAGGTCAATGCCTTTTTCTATAAAGGAATGGCAGCTATTGGTGAGGACAGGGATATGGAAAAGCTGCTCCCTCTGGTCATGGAGGCAGGAGCCGTAAACCTTAAATGCATGGAACTGCTGGACAAGGCGAACACAGAAACTTATGGAATTCCTGCGCCGGCAAAAGTGGAGATGAAGGTGGAGAAAGGCCCGTTCATCGTCATTTCAGGCCATGATCTGAGAGATTTAAAGCTGCTGCTTGAGCAGACAGAAGGCAGAGGCATCAACATCTATACACACGGAGAGATGCTCCCTGCCCATGCTTATCCCGAGCTTAGAAGGTATGCGCATTTGAAAGGAAATTTCGGTACTGCATGGCAGAATCAGCAGAAAGAATTTGCACAGCTTCCTGCACCGGTTCTTTTTACTACAAATTGTATTATGCCCCCAAAAGACAGCTACAGTGACCGGGTATTTACCACAGGTGTTGTCAGCTATCCGGGTATGGTGCATATAGGGGAGGACAAAGACTTCTCTGCTGTCATTGAAAAAGCTGTTTCTCTGGGAGGCTTTTCAGAGGAGAAGACATTCACAGGGATCAACGGGGGCAGCACTCTGACTACAGGATTTGGCCACAACACCATTTTAGGCGCCGCAGATCAGGTGGTAGAGGCTGTGAAAGCAGGGAAGATCAGCCATTTCTTCCTGGTGGGAGGATGCGATGGCGCCAGGACAGGAAGAAATTACTATACAGAATTTGTACAGAAAGCGCCCAAGGACTCTGTCATCCTCACTCTGGCATGCGGAAAATACCGTTTCAATGACCTGGATCTGGGAGAGATCGGCGGTCTTCCAAGGCTGATGGACATGGGACAATGCAACGACGCATTCGGCGCTGTCAAGGTAGCCATTGCACTTGCAGAAGCGTTCAACTGTGGTGTCAATGATCTGCCTTTGACCCTGGTGCTTTCCTGGTACGAACAGAAGGCTGTGAGTATTCTGCTGACACTTCTGCATCTGGGAATAAAAAATATCTATCTGGGACCAACTTTACCTGCCTTTGTGTCTGAAAATGTGTTAAACTATCTGGTAGATAATTTCCAGATTTCACCTGTCAGCACACCGGAGGAGGATTTGAAGAAGATCCTGGGTTAATACTGCAGCCGGAGCTGACGGAACAGGAGGATGTGTATGAGAAGAAAAGACAGGGAAAGGTCCCGCGAATTTGCTTTGGAGGTTACAGATAAATGTGAATGGGCTGTACTGTCCATGACAGATTTGGAGGGAAAGCCATATGCCGTGCCTCTGACCATCGTGAGAGATGGCGAGTCAGTTTATTTCCATACAGCAAAGGCCGGCAGAAAGATTGATATTTTAAGGCAGAATCCGGCGGTGTGTCTGGTATGTGTGGGAGATACGGAGAGACTGAAGGACAAGTTTACTACAAAGTACGAATCAGCGGTCATCAGCGGATACGCAGAGGAGGTAACAGAGGAGGAAGAGAAAATTCATGCTCTCAGGATCCTGTGCCAACGTCATACACCCACAAATATGCATGAGTTTGAGGATGCGGTCAGCGGCAGCCTGAAAGCCACAGGTGTATGGAAGATCCAGATGAAGGAAGTTACAGGAAAAGCTAAGAAATGATCACGGAACACGGAAAAACACGTATAGGGCAAAGTCCTTATGCGTGTTTTTTTGGTATAACCATAAGTTATGGCAGATATGAAAAATGGAGCAAGGGGGTTGAAAAAATCATAATATAATGTTATATTTTTAGAGAAATTTTATAATTACTTTATAAAGTTAATAAAATATAACTTTAAACCGAATGCTGCTTTTAAGTGGAGAATAAAATGAATGGACAGAGTGTACTCGATAAAATAATAGATACATACCGGCCGAATTTTGATGTGGAGGAGCCATATGAGTATCATGGAGAGGTTTATGATGCATATGCCGGGTTTTCCATGACAAGTGCAAAATATGTGCTGGTGAAGCGCGCAGAGCTGTGGCGTGCCCACTGCTTTGAACATGCCTTTTTTCAGTGCCGGGATGTGATACACGCGGGAGATATTCTGCGTTTCCAGAAGCAGCTTCTGGAATACATGGAGCCGGAACTGGTCAGGGGAGGGGAGCCGGAGCCTGTCAAGGATCACATGTATACTTATCTGACCGGCGTGTTTGTCTCAGAAAAGGCAGTATCCCCGGAAACGGTGCAGGTATTGAAAAAATCAAAGTTCAGGAAGAACTATCGCTTTGCAGTGAGGGGATTTTCAGAGGAGCGCACGGTGCTTTTTGATCTGGAAAACCGGAAGATATATGGTAATTCCGCGGCGAAAGATTTGATAAAAGGATATAAAAAGATGTTTTCTCTGTAGCTGTGAGAGGAAAGAACAGTTACTTTTCATCTTTTTAAATATCACTGTAACTGGTCAGCATTCACAGTTACAAATCATCAATAAAGAGGAGGAAAAGAGTTATGAGTGGAGTTGTAATTCTGGGAGCGGCAATCTTAATCTTTGTGATTGCCTATGTGACCTACGGTTCCTGGCTGGCAAAACAGTGGGGCGTGGATCCCAAACATGAGACACCGGCACATACGGAGGAGGACGGCGTGGACTTTGTGCCTGCAAAAGCCCCTGTGCTGCTGGGACATCATTTTTCATCTATCGCAGGTGCGGGTCCCATCAACGGACCTATTCAGGCGGCTATTTTTGGATGGGTGCCTGTACTTTTGTGGATCGTCATCGGAGGTATTTTCTTCGGAGCAGTGCAGGATTTTTCTGCGTTGTTTGCGTCTATCCGTCATAAGGGAAAATCTCTGGGAGAGGTTATCGAGGAGAATATTTCTCATAAATCAAAGGTATGTTTTACGGTGTTTGCATGGCTGGTGCTGATCTTGGTCGTAGCGGCATTTGCGGATATTGTGGCAGGAACCTTTGCCGGATTCACGGCGGGCGCGGACGGTGATATGGTAAAAAATGCTGCCAATGGGTCTGTAGCCATGGCATCCATGCTGTTCATTCCCCTGGCGGTGGGATTTGGTTTCCTGAACCGGAAGAATGTAAATCTGGGAGTCACAACCATCGTTGGTGTCCTTCTTCTGGCACTGTGCATCTTTGTGGGTCTTAAATGCCCTGTTTATTTTTCAAAAACAGCATGGCTTGTGGTGATCTTTATTTACATATTTATTGCTTCTGTTGCTCCTGTGTGGATTTTGCTTCAGCCGCGTGATTATCTGAACAGCTTTTTGTTGTATTTTATGATGATCGCCGCTGCTATCGGCATTTTCTTTACCAATCCGGATGTGCAGCTCAAAGCGTTTACCGGATGGAATATCGGGGGACAGACCTTGTTCCCGTTCCTGTTCATCACAGTTGCCTGCGGTGCTGTATCAGGTTTCCACAGCCTCATCGGTTCAGGTACCACCTCAAAACAGCTCAACAGCGAGAAGGACGCAAAGCTCATAGGATATGGTTCCATGCTCATTGAGTGCGTGCTTGCAGTGATCGCGTTGATCGCTGTGGGATATCTGACCTCTGATGGTGCCTATGCGGAGATTGGTACTCCGCCTGTTGTATTTGCAACCGCGATCAGCACTTTCTTTGCCAATATGGGCATGGGAGATATGGCGGTTACAACCATGAAGACCATCATTCTTCTGGCGATTTCAGCATTCGCCCTCACATCCCTGGACACAGCCACACGTCTGGGACGATTCCTGTTCCAGGAGCTGTTTGCGTTCAAAAAGGATGGGGAAAAGAATATTCTCAGCAACATGTATGTGGCAACCATTATCACCATTGCCTGCGCAGCACTTCTGACGATCGCCGGATATCAAAAGATATGGGCTTTGTTCGGAGCCTGCAACCAGCTTGTTTCTGTTCCCGCGTTTTTGGCAGTGTCCTGCTGGCTGAAACGGATCGGGAAGAACAACAAAATGTTCTACTTCCCAATGTTCTTTATGCTTGCGGCAACACTCAGCACTCTGGTTCTTACATTTAAGAACAATGTGTTGAAACTGGCAGGAGGAACCGGACAGGCTCTTGTAGAAGGACTTCAGTGTGTGCTGATCGTTCCGATTGTAGTGTTGGCAGTGATCATGGCTGTTGATGGAATTAAGACTTTGTTCAGTAAAAATGTAAAGACTGCCTGACGGCTGATATGAGAAGGACCGAAACCGGTGAGAACGGGTTTCGGTCCTTCTTGTTTATCAGTGCTTATGGTTTCCGCCGTCTGTATTTTTGTCCAGATAGGACTGCATTTCTTTTATTTCTTTTTCCTGCTCAGTTATGATATTTTGGGAAAATTGAGTCAGCTCTTCATCCTCTGTATATTTGAGAATGATCTCTGCCATATCTACAGCCATTTGGTGATGCATAGACATGCCCTGTGCAAAAGCGGCCTCCAGATCAGAGGTTTCCGCCGCAGTATGGGAGCTGTGGTGTTTATCCATCAAGGTACGGTATTCTTCCAGATAGGCAGCCTCTTTTTCTGGATCAGGATTTTCGGCTTTCTGAAAACGTTCTGTCATGGTGTTCATCTGATCAATTTCTTTGTTTTGGGCGCTTATAATGTTCTCTGCCAGGCCCTTGAACTCTCCGTCTTTTCCGGTATATTCCAGATAGCTTTTAGACATCTCCACTGCTGACTGATGATGAGGAATCATACCATTGAGAAAATCAAGCTCTGCACTGCCGGCGTTCTGTGCCTTGTCCATCTCCTCCATCATTTTGTCCATGATGGCATTTTCCTCCTTTAGATAATCTTCTGTGTTGGACTTGCTGGAACCACATCCGGTCAGGAGCAGAAAGGCGGTAAGGGATATGGGGATTAGTTTACATAATTTCATGACTGGCCTCCAATTAAATTGTTTTTTGTTCGTTACTGTGAGGGTACTGGACAGTTACGTTTATTTTATAGTGTTGCCGGAAATGGGGAAAATAATGAATTCTTTATGCAGGAGCATTTCTTTCCTTTGCATTTCACATTGACACCAGACCAATTATCTGCAACAATTATTATAAGAAAACAGCATAGTTAAGAAAACAAAATAGTACAAGTAGTATCAGGAAAAACAGTATCCGCTTACCGCGGAGGTACACCCCAAGTCTGTGATCAAAATGCCGCTGAAATATAATAAGAGACCTCGGTATCAAAAATACAAATAAAGGAGAACATATCATGTCAGAAAAGTATGAGGAATTAAAGCAAAAAGCCCTTGCCTGTGGATTTTCACATGTGGGTGATCTGGATGCAGATACGATCCAGGTCAAAAGCGAAGTGCGCAGCGCATGTGCGGAAAACAAATGTCAGCATTACAATAAAAACTGGGTCTGTCCGCCCGGATGCGGTACACTGGAAGAGTGCAGCAGGCAGATACACAAGTATTCAAAAGGACTGATCGTACAGACAACCGGGGAGTTGGAGGACAGCTTTGATATAGAGGGAATGCAGGAATTAGGTGAGCGCCACAAGGAGGCATTTCACAAATTTGCGGCTGTTGTCAGGGAGGAATACCCCGGTGCGCTGGTTTTGGGGGACGGGGCATGTGATAACTGCAGGGAATGTACGTATCCGGATGCGCCGTGCCGTTTTCCCGAGCGTCAGTCATCGGCAATGGAGGCTTACGGTATGCTTGTGAGCGAAGTATGCCAGCAAAATGACATACTTTATTATTACGGACCCGGAACCCTGACCTATGTGGGATGTATCCTGGTAGAATAGAGGAAAATATATGAATAAAGCAATGCACCTGGTACTGAAAGCACTGTCTGAACCGGAGACGAAACTGGATCTGCAGAAATCAAGACGGATCATGAATCTGAAGCTTCTGGATCCCTTTAAACCTTTTTACCGGACACTGGATACAAAAATTTACAATGAAGGCAGGGAAGTGCCTGTGCGAATTTATTTTCCCAATGAGGAGTCTTACGATACGGTGGATATTGAAGCCTTCCAGGAGAAAAATAAATCTCTTGATACAGGGAAAATGTCGGACAATATATATCCGGTCATCTTATATATACACGGAGGCGGATTTGTGACGGAGAGCGTGGAATCCTATAACCGGGTATGCTGGAATCTGGCAAAGAATACGGCGCATGTGGTGGTGTCTGTGGACTATCCTTTGGCACCTGAGCATAAATTTCCCACTCAGATAGAGGATTGTTATGCTGCCGCAAAGGCTGTGTTTCTGGACCGGACCATTTTAAATGCGGAGCCGGACCAAATTACCCTTATGGGAGACAGCGCAGGGGGAAATATTGTTGCCGCTGTCTGTCAGATGGCCAGGGACAGGGGTGAATTTATTCCAAAGAGACAGATACTGATCTATCCCTGTGTCAATAATGATTATAGTGAGGAAAATGCGTATCCCTCTGTTCGGGAAAACGGCAGGGATTATCTTCTGACCAGGCAGAACATGGCTGACTATCTGGACTTTTACCAGAGCTGTGAGGAGGACAGGCGGAACCCTTATTTTGCGCCTTTGCTGGCAGAAGACTTTTCCAATCTTCCCAGGGCATTGGTGATCACAGGAGAATTGGACCCGCTCCGGGATGAGGGAGAAGATTATGCGGGAAAAATGAAAGCGGCAGGCGTGGATGTGACCTTGCACCGGATTACAGACGGTATCCATGGATTTTTCCTTTTAGAGCCAGTCTATCCCGCTGTGCGGGAGACATATGATCATATCAATGCATTTTTAAGATTAGAGAAATCAAATTGATCAAGCAGCAAAGCGGATTCTGAATATCTGCTTAGTTTTGGAAAGTGAGTGAGAGAATGGCCCATTTCAGCAGAAAAAAGTGGAGAACCCTGGAAAATACAGCAAAGATTTTTCCTGCCACCAGCGGGAAGAAGGATGAGCGCGTCTTCCGGCTTTCCTGCCAGCTTACTGAGGAAGTAGAACCGGAAAAACTGCAGAAAGCCCTTGATTTATGTATAGAAGATTACAGTCTTTTTCTCTGTGTCCTTCGCTGCGGCATATTCTGGAATTATCTGGAGGAGTCAGAGCTGAGGCCGGTAGTCAGGGAGGAATACCGCCCGCCCTGCAGCCAGATCTATGTGAGAGACCAGAAAAATCTTTTGTTTGAAGTCACTTATTATAAGAAACGAATTAATTTCGAGACATACCATGCCCTAACAGATGGAACCGGTGCTCTGCAGTTTTTGAGAAGCCTTGTGTATTACTATCTGATGGAGGCATATCCGGACAGGGTGAAAGGCCCGGTTTCCCAGGTGCAGGCAGACGCCACGGATGAGGAGATGGCTGAGGACAGCTTTGACAAATACTATTCTGACAGGGGAGCGATTGAGGATATTCCAAAATACAAATCTCATCAGCTTAAATATCACCGTCTGGAATACGGTCAGATGAGACTGGTGGAAGGCATTGTGCCCACAGAGGCTTTGGTTCGCACAGCGCGCAGCTTTCAGACAACGGTAACCGTATATCTCACGGCTGTATTTCTCTGTGCGATCGCCAGGGATATGAGCCCAAGGCAGAAAAAGCGCCCGGTGGCGCTGATGATTCCAGTGAATCTCAGGAGCTATTTTCCCTCCTCCTCAGTCAGAAATTTCTTTGGATGGATTGATATCGGATATAATTTTTCTGAACAGAGCGAAAAACTGGAGGATGTCATTGCATTTACATCAGAATTTTTCAAAAAGGAACTGATACCGGAGCGGATTGCGGCACGCATGAATGGATTTATGCGGATGGAGAAGAATCCTTTTATGCGAATTCTGCCCCTTCCCTTGAAATTATGGGGAATGCAGGCCGGGGCGGTCTTTTCCACTTCTGCGGACACAGCTGTTTTTTCAAATATAGGTAAAATACAGATGCCCGAGGAGTGCGGACCTTATATAGATTGGTTTGATTTTTACACCAGCACCCCTAAGATGGAGCTGTGTATGTGTTCCTGGAGAGATAAGCTGACAGTCAGCTTTACCTCCGGTTATGCCAATACAAGGATTGAGCGGAATTTCTTTCGGATGCTGACCGAACAGGGAATACCGGTGGAAATCATAGCTCTGGGCAAGGAAAAAGGAGGGGATTGAGGATGCAGTATTGTAAACGATGCAAAATTACAGTCAGAAATCCCCGCAGAAAATGTCCTCTTTGTCAGGGGAATCTGGAGGGAAACCCCGAGGAGGAGAACCGGATGTTTCCGGATCTCAGAAGAGAAAGCTCCCGTATGGCTATGGGATTTCGCATATTTTCTTTTGTGTGTATTGCAGTCTGTGTTGCTGCGGTGTCTGTAAACTGGATATTAGGATTTCACAGTTTCTGGTCCGGTTATGTGCTGGCCGGTGTGGGGTGTATGTGGATTTTGTCTGCAGTTGCTATTGTAAAGCGCAGGAATCTGTTTAAGAATGCTGTCTGGGAGGCAGTGCTTCTGTGGGCAGTCTTTTTATTCTGGGATTTTATTACAGGATGGAGAGGCTGGTCTGTGGATTTTGGAATTCCCTTTGTGCTGCTGGCCGTATATGCGATTTTGTGGGTAATTGTATTTCTTACCAGGGCACCGGTCTCGCACTATATGATTTATATGGTTATGGTGTCCGTGGGAAGCCTTGTTCCCCTGATCCTTTTGCTGTGCGGTGCTGTTAGTGTGAGGCTGCCGTCTGTACTCTGTGTGGCGGGCGCGGTGCTGATGCTGTCAGCGTTGGCTATTTTTAAGGGCAGAGCACTGGGTGAGGAACTGAGGAAAAAGACGCATTTGTAGAGAGAAAAGATGCATTGATAAAGGAAGGTAAGGGGATGGAATAATATACGATATACTAGCAGTAAATCCGGGATCTACATCTACAAAGATAGCTGTATTCAGAAACCGGGAGGAAATGTTTCGGCAGGACATTGAACATGATCCCGGATTTTTGGACAGCCATCCGGATATAGAAGAACAGTTTCCCTTCCGAAGAGATATGGTGCTGAACTGTCTGAATCAACATTTTTATAAGGCAGAACAGTTGAGTGCTGTTGTGGGCAGGGGCGGGCTTCTGCCGCCTGTAAAAGCCGGTGGATATGCTGTGAATCAGGCCATGAAGGACAGGATACTGAAAGGGCCGATCAGTCCTCACGCGTCAAATATGGGAGCACTGATCGCGGACGCGGTTGCCGCGCCCCTTGGCATTCCAGCCTATATTTATGACGCGGTATCTTCTGATGAATTTATGGAAATTTCGCGTATTACCGGGATTCCTGAGGTGGTCCGGCAGAACTTCTGCCATGTGCTGAACAGTAAGGCAATGGCCCGGAAAGCGGCGGAGGAAGCAGGGAAATCTTATGAAGAGATGAATTTTCTGGTGGCACATATGGGCGGAGGAATCTCTTTTTCTGCACACAGGCATGGGAAGATAGTGGATGCTCTCAGTGATGACGGCGGGGCTTTTTCACCTCAGCGTTCCGGGAGTGTGCCTATTATTTACATTGTGGATATGTGCTATAGCGGAAAATATACAAAAGCGGAACTGATGCGGAAAATCAGGGGTGATGGGGGACTGAAAGCATATCTGGGAACCTATGACTGCCGGGAGATCGAGAAAATGATACTCGAGGGAAATGAAAAAGCAGAGCTTCTCTATGAGGCACAGGCCTATCAGGTGGCAAAGGGGATCGGGCAGCTTGCCCCTGCACTGAAGGGTGAGGTGGATGCCATTATTCTTACAGGCGGGATGGCACATTCTAAAATGCTGACAGACTGGATCACTGGCTATGTTGATTTTCTGGGACCTATTAAAATCATGCCTGGAGAGATGGAACTGGAAGCCCTGGCATACGGGTGTCTTCGGATCCTGCAGGGGCGGGAGAATGCTGAGATTTACAGGGATGAACTTTATCAATGACATGATTTCTGAAAACTGGTGGTTGTGAAAATAAAAACTGGTGAAGAAAATGCTGATGAGAGATGGAGGATGATGATAATGAAGCAGTTATTAGTGGTTGTTGACATGCAGGTTGATTTCGTCACAGGTGCGCTGGGCACAAAAGGCGCGGAAGCCATTGTGGAAAATGTGGTTAAGAAGGTCGAAGAAGCCAAGGCAATGGGGAAAACTGTAGTGTTTACCCTGGATACACATGGAGAAAATTATATGGAGACCCAGGAGGGGAAGAATCTCCCCGTGCCGCACTGTATCAGAGATACAGAGGGATGGGAGCTGGTGCCGGAACTGAGAAAACTGGCAGCCGGGTGCAGACTGGTGGAAAAACCCACATTTGGCAGTACAGTTCTTGCGCATTTGGCGGGAAAAGACGGGTATGATGAGATTGAACTGGTGGGATTGTGTACAGATATCTGTGTTATCTCCAATGCCCTGATCTTGAAGGCAGCACTTCCAGAGGCTGTGATCTCTGTGGATGCATCCTGCTGTGCGGGAGTCACAAAAGAAAGCCATGAGAATGCGCTGCAGGCTATGAAGGTTTGTCAGATCCAGGTAAATGACATACCCGCTGGGGTATTATAGTATGCTCAAAGGGCAAAGCAAATCAGTAAAGGGCAAAGTCCTCAAATGGGCTTTGCCCTTTGACTTCAAAAAGTGAATTTCCTTTTGTTTCTCAAGTGCTGATTTCCCTGTTGTCTGCCGGTTATGATCGCTGACTGTTGGTTTTTTGGACAAAGTCGTTGATGGTCTCAGCTTTTGCCGCATATTTAAGCCATTGGTTCAGAACCTCTGTATTTTTCTGTGCCATGATCTTGACCTGCAGTGATTCAGGCACTTGACCCAAATCGTTCAGCAGCGCCAAAATGCCTTCGGCCTTTCCCTGAGCTCTGCCTTGTATCATTCCTTCTGCTCTTTTTGCTTCAAGTTCATCTTTCATCAACTCTTCTAATGCTTCACACATAGTCTTCGCCTCCTCGAATTTTGATTTATTTGCGCTGACAATAAGATTCATAACCGATTTATACAAGTTATTTCCTTTATGCTTTCTGTATTGATCAATCAAACGTTTTGCCGTCTCTGGTTTTTCCAGGTCATCCGTCAGGCTTTTCAGCCATAGATTTTGTTCCTCAGACAGCTCTTTTGTCAAAATCAACTGTATGGGAATTTTATCCCCGGTAATATAATAGATCCCATCTTCCTCTTTGCCAATATCATAGCCTCTTTCCTCCTTTAGGTGCCGTATGAGGCTGCGTGGATACCTGTGGCAAACGAGGGTTATGGTGATATCTTGAATTCCGATGCTGCCTATTTTCGTTGTATCGGCCTTATAAAAACAAGTATAACCATAAACTCTATAGAAATCATCCACACTCAGATAATCTGAGGGACTCTTATATTCTACGATGTTATGGGTTCTGAATATTTTGCCGATATTTTTCCGTATAGGCACTTCCTTTTCTTTTTTCACGATCAGTACATCAATTTCTTTAGGCCTTGTCCCCAATTGATGTTCACTTTCAAAAACCAAAAGATCCGCCTCGGCTTCCAGTTCAATCTGGAGTCCGGCATAAAAAGCAGGGTGCCACTGCAAGATACGGTGGTTTTGTTTCCGTTCTTCCATATAAAACCTCCTTCTTTAACAATAGAAAACATGCATCGTGTTTTTCTATTATCATGAATAAAATTACGGCAGGAGGTTTCTAAACTTTCAGAAAATCCCTGCCAAAGTGTGATGAAAAGCATGAATTTTCCGAAAGGACAGGCCAGACATATGCTGACCGGCTATTATGAAATGATTTAAGATATTTTGAATCCCAAGACCGATTCAAAACTAGAAAATTACCCAGAAAATACGCTTTTTTTCATTTTATCACACCCATTTCCTGTCCGCAACAGATTTATTTAATCCAAATCTGAAAATCTGAATCTAAAAAGGCTACTATCCATAGTCCTGCAAGAAGTGCAGTCTATGAGCAGTAACCTAAAAATTGCTGCGGCTCGTTCAGAGGGAGCTTAGCTGAAATAAGAGATTAACTTAAAACAATAGATTAAGTTGAAGCATTAAATCTAAATATCACTCAATAAATTCTCAGCAAAATCCCCAGCCAAAACGGAGGGAAGTTGTTATAGGATGATCAACAGCAAAGTCATACATATAATACTTATGATGATACTGATAGAATTGATCTCGCTGGAAAGTCCCACATCTCCCCCGCATTTTTCTGTGAATATAGGGTCAAAGGATGCCAAAGGTGAGAAGAGCAGGATGACCAGAGTTTTTCTCAGTGATCTGTCAAAGGGAAGCAGGAACCAAGCAGCCAGGGAAAAGGCCAGGGCCACCAGATAGCGGGCACTGAGGATGCGGGTAATGGCTGAGAAGTGTCTGCGGTTTAAGGTGAGTTCCATACCAATCCCAAGCATTGTCATTGCCATGAACGCATTTGCATCAGCCCCAATCCCTGCAAAGGTAAGAATGCCGTCCGGGAGTCTGAGATGCATCAGGCTTAAAAGCGTCATAAGCAGATAGGTCAGCGTAGGCACGGATGAAAAGGTCTTTTTCAACAGGGAACCAAGGGTTGTCCTGTTATCAGGGCTTTGTACACTGGAGGCCAATGCATAAGTTCCTCCGGTACACAGGAGAGAGTTGCCGATATCGAACATGGAGGCAGCGATCACACCGGAAGGGCCTACAAAGCTGTGCAGATAGGGGATTGCAAAGGTTCCAATGTTGAAACCTGAGTGGTTGATCATCTGAAATGCCTTTTCATCCGGGCTTTTCTTTCTTGCCATAAAATATCCTGTACCAATTAGAAAAAGAGTTCCGCAAAAACCAATGGGAACCAGGAAAAAGAGGGAGGTGTCAAAATCCATCTGGCTGAAATTATTGATGATGGCGCACGGCAGTGTGATTTTTACTACCAGTGCAGAGACCACGCGGAAATCCTCTTTTTTCAGAATATGTATCTTTTTCAGTGTAAACGCCAGAGCGATCATGCAGATAAGCGCAGCAGCTCTGGTTAGTATATCTGTCATTTTGTAATCCTGTAACTATTCAGAACCTGTATAATTTTACAGTTTCGCGGCGCACAGTTACGTTATCCTTTCTTTTTCAATACTGCTTAGATCAGAGGGCATGTGACAGTTCATCCTGCAGACTGCAGCGCGCATCCTCCGAAAGCAATTTCAAACACACTCTAGCATAAAAGGAAAGGTTTGGCAATATCCCAAAGTATTAAAGAAGGAGATTTGCAACATCCCTAGGCAACACTCCCATTTTCAGGAAGAGCGCAGTGCCAAAAAATTCTTAGGAGAGATCCCGTAAAACTTTTTAAAACACTTGCTGAAATATCCCGGGTCTGTGAAGCCGCACAAAGCCGCTGTGTTCTGGATGGAAGGAGACTGCTGTAAGAGGAACTCTTTTGCCTTGTGCATCCGGAAGGTGTTGATGTAACAGCTCAGTGTAGTATGGCTCTCCTGGCTGAAAAGCGTGCTGAGATACTGAGGGCTGACAAAAAAATGAGCGGAAATGGTTTCAAGCCTTAATTCAGGGTCCATATAGTGCAAGGCAATGTAATCCTGGATATCGGATATGAGGGAGGTTTTACCGGAAACTGCGCTTGTACTGCATTGTTCCAACACAGAGGTATATGTGTCTGTGAGCAGTTCTTTGAGCAGTTCAATATTTTCACAGTTTCTATAGGAATCCAAAGCATTCTGCAGTGTTGTAAACTCTATATGGAAACAGCCGCATTCGGTGATGAAATCGTCCAGTGCGCTGATAAATATGGCAGCGGTCAGACGGATTTTGCGGATGTGGCAGTTTGTCTCCTGCATTTTGTTGAAGGTGGTACAGATATATTGGATGGCCTGTTCTTTCTCTTTCCTGCGCAGCAGAAGCAGGAGTTCCCGACAGATATCAGATGTTATATCAATATCCGGGGAAAGCTGCTCCTGGCTGTAACACTTAAATACCGTGAGATTTTTATAGCTGCTGTTATGCTGGACGGAGAGGGCCTCTTCGTAGGAGGCTTTAATCCCCTGTGCTCCGTATTGGGGAGTTCCGCTGAAGATACTTACAGGAATATGGACAGTATCTTTCAAAAGCTTTATTAAGTGTTCACACAGAGTCTCCAATTGGGAAATATCACAGGCGCTGTCCTTTTGCCCAAGGATGATATACTGGTGTGAGAGCGAGTAATCCACATAGAGCAGATGTTTATAGGTTTCATGAAGGACTTCTGTGCAGATGTTTTCCATAATGGAATGACAGAGTGCCAGGTCTGTCTCCCAGTTCCACACAGTGGTATTGGCGCTATTCAGCTTCAGGGACAGCACTGTGAACCAGTCTGCATTTTCCAGTTCGGCCTGCTTTTTCAGCACAGCGAATTCTTCAGGACGGCAGCTGCCGGAGACTGCTTTGCTGAAAAAGTTAAGTGCCATATGTTTTTGGTAAATACTCCGTGTCTGATAATAATCAGATATCACACCCTGTCTTCGGTGTTCGCTGTCAATTTCCCGGCTCAGCTTGTCAAGGCAGTCAAGAAGCTCACGGTTGTCTATGGGCTTTAAAAGGTATTCCTTTACGCCCAGGGAAATAGCCTGCTTTGCATAGGCAAAGTCACTGTAGCCTGTGGAGAGGATGAATTTTGTCTGACAGTCCGGGACGAGAGAGCGGATCATTTCCAGTCCGTCCATGACAGGCATGGAAATATCCACAAGTGCCATATCGGGCTTTAATTCACGTACGATCTCTGCACCTGAAAGGCCATTGTTGGCCTCGCCGATCACCTCATAATTCTCCTGTTTTTTTATCAGACTGCAGATGGATTTCCGAAAAAACAGCTCATCATCAACAATTATCAGGGTTTTCATATTGGGTTCCTCCTTTGGGCAGTGTTACTGTAACTGCAGTAAATTCCTTTTCCTCACTGGCTATGGTAAGACCATAATTATCTCCGTATAACAGCTTGATCCTGTGGTGGATACTGGGAAGTCCGAACGATTTGCCGTCTACATGGTTGGAGCAAATGGATGCCTGAAGCTCCTGCAGTTTACCCGATGGGATTCCTTTGCCGTTATCCATTATGGTTATAGCTACGGTTGAATCGTCTTCTGTTATATTGACACAGATATGGCATTTTTCGGTGGACAGCGCGTGCACAAATATATTTTCTATAATAGGCTGAAGGGTAAGCTTTGGTATATCAATCTGGTCTGTGGGAAATGTGGCTGTCATGTTGAAGTCATAGTCCACATATTCCATGTATCTGAGACTTTGGATATACAAGTATTGCTCCGTCAGCTCAAGCTCCTGTTTCAGCGGAATGATAAAACGTCCTTTTGAAAGAGAATTCCGATAGAACACAGACATAGCCGCAACTGCTTTTACAGCGGTTTCATTCATTTCCAGCTCGATCAGGGATTTGATGGTGCTCAGTGTATTGTACAGGAAATGGGGATTTATCTGTGATTGCAGGAGGCGGATCTCCATTTCCTGTTTTGCGTTCTGCTCCTCATAGACGTTGTCGATCAAAGTCTGGATCCGCTTTATCATAAGATTGAACTGTTTGTACAGCACCGCAAGCTCATCATTAGAATGATAGCTGGCCGAAATATCCAGGTTGCCCATGGAAGCTGTCTCCATTTTTGACGCCAGGCGCTGGATGGGAGCGGTAACGGTCCTTGTGCAGAGCATGGAAAAGAACAGGGAGAGGATAAACAGCAGTACACAGATGAGGACAATGGCCTGCAGTACAGCCCTGTGTTCCATGGTGAGATTCTGCAGCGGTATCAGATTCACTACGTACCAGTCCAGCCCCGGATATTCTTTTCGTATGAGGAGTGTCTCTGTTTCATGGACATAAGCTGTTGCTATATTTGTATCCTCTAACTTCCGCATTTCTTCGGCACTGATCCCCGTGTAGGAAACGAAAGATTCATAGATTCCTTTTGATGCTGAGGAAGATAAGATCCTGTTTTCAGAATCGGTAATGTAAAAGTTGCGCAGATCACTGTCCGGGAGGTCACGGAATGCGGAGGATATGCTCGATTCCCGGATCAGGAGAACAACTGTGCCCAGATATTTAGTAGTATCAATATCCATTACCGGTTTCAGGGCGGCAAAGGTGGGTACGCCGTCAATGGTATATGGGCCTAAAAAATGAAAAGAAGGGTCTGTCTGCAATGTCCGGAGAAACTCAGGAGAGAGATAAGGGGTCAGTTCTTCGGTGATATCTGTGCTGCTGTGAAACCATTGGTTCTCTGTGTCCAGGATATCCCAGTTGGAGATGTTTTTATGTAAACCAATAATCCTTTGAGCCTGCTTTGTCAGCGCGGAATTCACAAAAAAGCGGGACAGTGCATTTTCCGGGACCGTGGGATTTTCTTTTAACGTTTCTCCTATATCACTGTTGATGGATAAGGTGATGGCGTAGTCAGATATATGACCTATTTTTTCGCTTAGATTATTGGTGATAATAATAAGCTGCTGCTGGCTGGACAAAGTCGCGTGTTCCACTAAAGCATTTTTGGAGGTCTTATAGAAAGACACGGCGGTAATGACCAGAATAAAGCTGCTCAGGAAAAGATATGTGATCAAAAGCCTGTGTTTGATCGGAACGGTTGAAAATATATGAAAGACGGAATGCTCAAATTTTTTCATTTGTGAATCCTCCGGGTAATAATAATCGCACATTTAGGGGGTGTTTCTGCAGTTTATTATATAATAATCGGGAAACGCCCACAAGCATTCTGAGAACTATAGGAAAATATTCCAAGTATCAATAAAATTTTCCATGTATTTTATCAAGTGAACTTTTTATAATGTGTTTATGTAAAGGAGGAGAGAGATGAAAGTACATGTCAATGAGAAACGGATCGTGGGAAAGCGGGATGAAATGATCTACGGACATTTCATTGAGCATTTTCACAGACAAATTTACGGAGGGGTCTATGAACCGGATTCTCCGTTGGCGGATGAAGACGGATTCCGCAGAGATGTCCTGGAAGCAATGAAAAAGATCAAGGTGCCGATACTGAGGTGGCCCGGAGGATGTTTTGTGTCTTCTTACCATTGGAAGGAAGCTGTGGGTGCCAAAAGAACACCCATGTTTGACAAGTCTTGGAGAGTAGAGGACCCGAATACCTTCGGTACGGACGAGTACATAAAACTCTGCCGAAAGGTAGGATGCGAACCTTATATCTGTACAAATGCGGGGACCGGTACGGCGGAGGAAATGAGCGACTGGGTGGAATACTGCAATCTGGAGAGCGAGGGGAAATATGCCGGATGGAGAATTGAAAATGGCAGTGTACAGCCCTATAAAGTAAAATACTGGAGCATTGGCAATGAGAATTACGGGTCCTGGGAGCTGGGAGCCAAATCCGCGGAGGAATGGGGGCATCTGGTCAGAGAATCAGCAAAGATGATGGTGCGGGTAGATCCACAAACGGAGCTTAGCGCAGCGGCTCTGACAGACCTTGAGTGGAATATTAACCTTCTGAAAAACTGCGGTGATTATCTGAAATGGATATCCATACATGAGTATTGGGACGGCATCAACCAGACCAATGATTATGCCGATTATGAGCAGAGTATGGCATATACCAGGAATATAGGTCATTCCATTGATGAGGTCCGCGGGCTGCTAAAAGCCATGAAACTGGAGAATAACATAAAGATCGCCTTTGACGAATGGAATTTAAGAGGATGGTATCACCCTAATGTTCACACGATCCGGCAGGGGATTTCCAAGGAAGAATATCTTTATCCCCGGGATGAAAATGATGACAACTCCAAATATACCATGGCAGACGCTGTATTCACCGCATGTTTTCTCAATACCCTGAACAGAAATTGTGATATTGTGGGTATGGCAAATTATGCGCCTGTAGTGAACACCAGGGGATGTATTTATACGTACCCGGAAGGTATTGTCCTCCGCTCTACATATTTTGTTTTTGATCTGTATGTAAATTATCTTGGGGACATAGTCCTTGATTCCTGGAACGAAGACGCTGCGGTTATGACAGTGGAAAATAAACAGGGAGAAGCAGTCACTCTGGACAGTGCGGATATTTTGGCCACAAGCTTCTCTGACCGGGAGGGACTTGCTCTGGCGGCTGTAAATAAGGAGGCCGAAAAAGAGACAAGCATTACACTGTCCTTTCCCTGTGAAGGTAAGCATGTGACCATGTATTCAATCAGCGGCAGTTCTACAGAGTCATACAATGACATAGGACACCAGGACGTGAAAATAGAGGAAAAAGATATGGGGAACTTTTACATGGATATGGTCATCGACCTAAAGCCCCACTCTGTAAATATTATAAGGATAGATGAATAAAGGAGGTAAGAAAAATGAAGTTGAAAAATTTAGCGGCGTTAAGTATGGCGGCAGTTTTATGTGTAATGACAGCGGGATGTGGAGCTGACAACGGCAAAGACAGCGCAAAAAAGGACAGCACAGGTGAGGAGCCGAAACAGACAAGCCAGGCAGAGCAGGACTCCGATGAGTTAGTGATCAACTATGTAAGTGCCAGAGGAGAGACAGATGCGGCACTGAATGCCATTAAAAAGATTGCAGGCATGTATAAAGAGGACCACCCTAATTTTGAGTTTAATGTGGAATCTATAGCAGACCGGGCTACCTATCTGCAGAAGATAAAAATACTGGCATCCAGCAATGAACTGCCGGATTGGTTTGACGCGGACCCGGAGGCTTTTTTTGAGGGACTTTGTAAAAAGGGCCTGATCTACAGTATAGATGACCTGTATGATGAACTGGATTTAAAAGATAAGTTTTTTGATATTGCCCTGAACTATCCGAAGCTGAGTGACGGAAGCAATTATCTGATGGCCTGGCAGGGAAATGTGGAGTATTTCTGGTACCACAAGGATATGTTCCAGGAGGCCGGAATTGAGGGGACGCCAAAGACGTTAAATGAACTGCTTGACGCCTGCGAAAAATTAAAAGGGGCCGGGATCACACCCATATCAGCCGGAAACTATGATATGATCATGCGTTATCCCGCATTCAAGGCTTTCCGCATGGAGGGAAATGATTTTATAGATAACGCAAGGATGGGAAAGAAGAAATTTGATTCTGAGACAGGTATTGCGTCAGGAGAATTTTTCCAGCAGATAGCCCAGTATTATAATGAGGGATGGACAAACTCTGATGCGACTGCACAGATGGATCTGTTCTTGAATAAAGGAGCAGCTATCTTATATACAGGTACCTGGGATACCCCAGATCTCACAGACGAGAATATGGTGCTGAAGGATGATATCTCTATGTTTAAGCTGCCTATGGATACAGACAATGACGCAACCACGGAGAATGATTATTATGCACACTGCGGCATTGGAACAGCTATCTTAAAGGATTCCATGACACCGGCAATGAAGGATTTTATCAAATATCTGTGGGAGAACTTTGCGGATACAGCAATGTATGATTTTAATATGCTGCCGTCTATGATGCCGAGCAATCCTGAGCAGCTGCCGGAATTATCTCAGCAGATTTTATCAGATCTGGAAAACTGCGGCACATTTGCCCAGTGCTGGGATGTGCGTCTGGATCCATCCACAAATGAAGTATACCGGAAGGAATTGGCGAATTTAGGGATGGGTGAATCAACGCCAGAGGAATTCTGTAAGAGAATGGACGAAGCTGTGGCCCAATATGCGCCGGATTATTTTGATGTTGAGTAGCCGTTGATAAATCTGTTCGGGTCCGGTACTTCCAGCAGGAAGGCCGGACCTGTTTTAATTCGGAAGGAGAGAGGAAACGTGAAACCAAAGAATAGGATACAGCCGGCCTTATTTGTACTTCCTGCTTTTCTTGTATATTTCTTCACAGTGATCATTCCAATTCTATGGTCTGTGGGATACAGCTTTTTTTCATGGAATGGGATCAAGGATATGGAGTTTGTTGGGTTGGCCAACTATATAAGAATGTTTACAGATGATACATTTAAGTCGGCAGTGGTAAATAATCTAAAATTTGTTTTAATGGGAAGCACATTTCAGCTTGTCGCAGGCCTTTTTTTGGCCATGCTGCTGGCTCATATCACAAAGGGATGTAATCTGCTGAGGGTTTTGTACTTTATCCCATGCATTATTTCTTCTATGGCTATCTGCCAGATCTTTTCTAAAATGCTTTCCGCACAGCCCCAGGGACTGATCTGTTATCTCATGGAAAAAATAGGAATGCAGCCCATTGCCCTTTTGGCTAATTCAAAGACAGCGCTTGTGACAATAACTTTGATCGATGGATATAAATACTGCGGCCTGTATATGATCATCTTTTATTCCGCATTTGTATCTATATCAAAAGACGTTCTGGAGGCATCTATCATGGACGGATGCAGCCTGGTACAGCAGTACAGATATATTAAGCTGCCTTTGATCAAAAATATCTTCTGCATTGTCATAGTCATGCTGATCAATGGCTGTCTGAAAACATTTGATGTGTTTTACATTTTAGATAACAAGTCAAAGTCAACAGAAATGGTTGCCACTTATATGTACAAGACTGCGTTTAACTCCGTTGATTTTGGATATGGCAGTACATTGGCAGTGTTTCTTGTGATCGAATGTCTGGCAGCAGTATTTGTTATTCAAAGACTGCTGGGATCTGCAAAGGGGGATGGTGTTGAATGATTCGTTCAGGAAAAAATAAGATATTAAGGACCTTTTTCTACCTTATCGTGGCAGTTTTTATAATGATCCAGATTTACCCTATTTTCTGGGTGATCTGCTCCAGTCTGAAAACACCGGATGAGATGACCTATACCGCCCAGTATGCCCTCCCGTCCAGTTTCTATCTGGGGAATTACATCAGCGCACTGACCATCTCGGCAATTCCCAAGTACTTTCTGAACAGTACCATTGTTGCTGTGCTGACCTTACTGGGTATTGTTGTTCTGGGCTGTCCGGTGGCATTTGTGATCAGCAAGGTGAGGATAAAACATGCGGATGCGCTCATGGGATTTTTCCTTTTTGGGATGATGATCCCCATATTTGCCTGTCTGATCCCCATGTTCCAGATCTACAATGCGCTGGGACTCAGGAATACTTACTGGGCACTGGCGCTGCCCCAGGTGGGATTTGGGCTTCCCATGTGTATTTATCTTTACACAGGGTTTTTCAAGTTCCTGCCCGACTCCCTGCTGGAGGCAGCGGTGATCGACGGCGCGGGCATGGGCACTGTGTTCTGGAAGATCGTGGTTCCCATGGCGAAAAATACAACCATGACTGTGCTGACCTATAACTTTGTTTTTGTCTGGAATGAATTTACCTATGCGAATACGTTTATCTCCTCGTCGGATATGAAAACACTTCCCATTGGTTTAAATGACTTTGTGGGGCAGTTCGGAAGGGTGGACTGGGGCAGCACATTTGCGGCCATTGTTATTTCCATTCTCCCTACGCTGGTAGTTTATTTTATCCTGAACAAAAATATTATCGAGGGCATGGCGGCAGGGGCGGTGAAGAGCTGAAAAAAGGAGGAAGAAGCTGATGGAGACAGTAATGAATCTGGAGAATGGCTGGTACATTCTCCAGGATGTACATGATACGGGGGAAGAACAGGGTCTGTACACAGACAGAGAAAGTTTTACAGAGATGGGACCGCAGATTTCAGAGTGGGAAAAATTGAGTGAATTAAAACATCTGCAGCTCCTGCTGGCAGAGCAGCCCTACTTTGGAAGAGAGCTGAGATATTTTAATCAGGCACCCTGGTGGTACAGATATGAATTTGATCTGCCGAATGGGAAAGAACAGAGAATACGGCTGAGATTTACCAATGTGGATTACTACTGTAAGGTATGGATCAACGGACAGCCGGCAGGGGAACATGAGGGGTACAGTGCACCTTTTTCCTTGGATATCACAGACCTTGTAAAACCAGGGGAGAAAAACCTTCTCAGTGTAAAGGTGAGTTCCCCCTGGGACAGGGAAGTGGAAAAGGGGAAAGAGGATTCCAGGACTATTCTGGTGAAGCGCAGAATGGTAAAGGGAACTTATGAACATTCAGACACTTTTATACAGCGGGACGTCAACCCTGTGGGAATATACGGCAGAGCGGAGATCATTATTACAGAACAGGAATCCATGGAGCAAGAGCCTGAGATTTCCTATCTGCTCTCAGAAGACATGGAGAGCGCACGGGTCAGCGCAAAGGCAGTGCTTAGGGGACTTACACCTGGGGCAGAGTATAGAATGGTACTTAAAATAAAAGACAACAGCTCAGGCATAGAAAAAGCAGGCACTGTTTTGAATTTCATGGCAAAAGAATGCGGGGAGGAGAGAGTGTGCAGTGCTGATATAGATGATATACTTCTCTGGAACACGTGGGATCACGGTCAGCCCCGGCTGTATTCTGCTGAAGTACAGATAGAGAGAGACGGCAGGAAGGTGTGCGGGAAAGAGACACGTTTTGCGTTCAGGAAGACGGAGATGGAACGGACAGAAGAAATTACACGTTTTCGTCTGAACGGCAGGAATTTCTTTGTGCGCGGGACCTCTTATTTTCCTGACTGCTATATTTCAGCCATGACAAAAGAGCGGTACTTCCGGGATCTGCTCAATATCAAGGCCGCCGGTTTTAACCTTGTGAGGGTTCACGTTCATGTGGAACAGGATATATTTTATGATCTGTGTGATGAAATGGGAATCGCAGTCATCCAGGATTCAGAGTATAACTGGACCCATCCATCCACAGATGCCTGGGCAGAGAAATTTATCGGCATTTACAAAGAGAATGTGAAGATGCTCCTGCGCCATCCGTCGATTATCTGCTGGATCGGCATGAACGAACCGGGATGTGTGGATCCGGACGGAGATACCAGAAGAAGGTTCATGGAGGAAAATCCGGGACCCAGGCTGTACCGTGAGCTGCAGGAGATGGACCCTGCCAGACCCATCATAAAAGGCTCCTTCTGCAATGATGATATCTATAGCGGAGACAGTCATAATTATCTGGGTTCCCTGAGCGGAGGGGAGTACAGGGATATCTATGGGACAGCGGAAAAACTGAATACAGAGTACGGATTTGACGCGCCGGCCTGCGCGGAGAGCTTAAAAAAGGTGCCGGTTATCCGCAGGCGTCTTGCGGCGATTGAAAAACAGATACCTGAGATTCAGGAATATCAATATAAACTGCTGAAATACTATACAGAACATTATAGAATACAAAAATACGCACCCTGTTCCGGGTATGTGCAGTTTATGTTCATTGATCTATGTCCGCAGAGCTTTTACGGACTGTATGACTGGTGGGGAATCCCCAAAAAGGGACTGCAGGCAATGCTGGAAAGCAATGGGCCTGTAGGTATATTTGCAAAATACAGAGATACTTTGGATGGCCTCTACGCTGTGAATGATTCAGATAAAAGGTATGAGGAATGTGAAGTGTTCTGGGTGATTACAGAGACGGAAAGCGGGAATATTATCGCACAGGAGTCTGTAAAAATCCAAATGGAGCCTGATTCTGCCCAAGAGGCTGTACATTTCAAGGAAGGCTGTGGGGAAGGGCAGAGGTGGAATCTGTATGTGAGTATTAGAGACAAAGAGGGGAACTGCATTGCGCAGAATTCCTATAAAGATATATTTGCATTGTCACCAAGAGTCAAAGGACACCCGGAGCGCATGAGTCATGAGACCGGCATGAGGATCTATTGGGCGTAAACGGGAAAAAGCCCTCTGTACCGCGTATTGTCTGCGGTACAGAGGGCTTTTGTCTTTTGCCTGATGATACGTTCAGGTATCCTGTTATGGTTTCGGGAATATGATCTCTACAGTGAACAGGTCCGCATCTACCATGATCTGCAGGGTTCCGCCCTGAAGCTCAACAAAGCTCTTGGCAATTGCCAGACCCAGTCCGCTTCCCTCTGTGTTTCTGGAAGCATCACCCCGGACGAAACGTTCTGTGATCTCTGACGGATTAAAGGTCAGCTCTGTTGCGGAGATGTTTTTCATGGATATCCGTACCCGTTTTTCGTCGTTCTCCATATCTACATATACCCTGGTACGCGGCATAGCGTACTTGGTGATATTCACCAGAAGGTTTTCAAACACCCGGTAGGTTTTCTGGCTGTCAAGGGGCAGGACCACCTTATCCTCAGGGAGGCGCCAGCGGAAATACAGGTTGGAAGCCTCGATCTTATCCTGAAGCTCCAGCTTTGCCTGCTGCATCAGACTTACAATGTCCACATCCATAATGTTCAGTGTCACGTTCCTGCTGGTGGCCTTGCTGATCTCAAACAGATCCTCGATCAGCAGTTTCAGCCGTGTGGATTTCTGTTCCAGTACATCAATATAATGGAGCCTCTCCTCATCCGGCAGGTTCTTATCTTTCAGCAGATCCACATAAGTGATGATGGCTGTCAAAGGTGTCTTTAAGTCATGTGACACGTTGGTGATCAGGTCTGTTTTCATTTTCTGGCTCTTAACCTCTTCGTCCACAGCCTTTTTGAAACCGGACTGTATCTTGGCGATTTCCTCACGGAATGGCTCAAATACGCCCAGTTCCTCAGGGATCGTGCCGTTTAAGTTGCCGTCAGCCAGCTGGTTGGTGGCGTCCAGCAGCCTGTGATACTGTTTCTGCAGGTCATTACAATATTTTCTCAGAAGGAAAAACAGTGCAATGGAATAAATGATCAGCGCGCCGATTCCCCAGACCCACATGAGGCTGATAAAGCCCAGGATGATAAAGTTGATCAGTACCACTTTGATCAGCACTTTTGTTGTATCATCTTTCAGATTTACGTGAAGCATACTGTTGTATACATTCTTGACCGCACTTTTTGCCCAGGGCCACACGCGGTAAATGATAACCCGTTCCTGGATGTAACGTTTGGGCCCTATGACAAATATGCCTCTTACGCATCCCGCTGCCCAGTAGCACACCGCAAAGATAAAGGCCCATCCGATGAATCCCCAGAAATACTGAAGCACAGAAGCCAGTCCTTTTGGTACGCCAATGCTGTGTAGAACGTTGTAAATAGGTTCATTGTTCATTGCGCCGCCGTCTACAGACATGGATAGGGAAAATCCAAGGATGAAGCTGGCTACTATAAAGACAAATTCAAAAGGCGCCCGGAAGATTTTTTCATTTCCGATCTGCAGCGGTTTGATAAACGGCAGCAGCAGAGCGGCAGCAGCCACCATACCCAGCAGGGTGATAAAAACAATGGACAGATCGTCTGTTGAGCGGTAGGTGTCAACTCCCAGATATTCCAGATATCCGCTGCCGGGTGAGCTTTCTAAAAAGGTGGCCAGATTTTCAGCAGTCATCAGATAGATGTAGGTGCGGCCCTGAGGTTTCTGGAAGGGGGCATCCATGCCGTATTGGCTGTCAAAGTCGGAACACGGGTTCTGGCGTACCTGTTCATTGAGAAGCTGTGTGGCATTGCTGGCTTTGCCGGAGAAGAACTCCGCCTGTGATACATTTCCGCTCTCATCATATTTGATGACAGCACCGAACGCGTATTTTTTGTCCAACGAATCCGGCTTTGTCTGGGAGAGAAGCGGTGCCAGTTCCTCTGTGGCGTTGGAGTCCACTACTTTTCCGTTCTCGTCCCTTACCTCATACTGGAGATAAGAGCGCAGGGTAGAAAAGTTGTCATCCCATCTGGAGAATTTGCTGGAAAGCGTATTGGCGGATGCGATGATGGCCTCTTTAGAAGAATATTCTCCGTATTCATCTCCATAGCTGTCTTTGTATTTGGAAGAAGGGAAGTTTTCATCATCCAGTGCTGCATCTGATATTTCCTGGGAAGACACATTGGACTTGGAACCGGACTTGCTGTCCTCCTCATTCTCTTTTGTGTTTTGTTCATTTAAGGCTGATGGGAAAAAGATGTCAAACGGAATCATAGCCGCCTGGTTTTCCCTCTGTTTTTCTTCCGCATAGAGCACATAGTTGGAGTGTGTAAGCGTGCCCATAAATGAGGAAGTGGTGAAATTCGGGTCAGTGCTGCTCTGGCCCTTAATATAGTGCGGACGAATGATCATCATAGCCAGTGAAGGCAGCAGTATGACCAGGATCACCAGCACGACTGCAAGTTTACGAGAATTTTTCAATTTTGTATCCAACTCCCCACACCACCTTTAAATATTTTGGCTCCTTAGGGTTGATCTCTATTTTTTCACGGATGTTCCGAACATGTACCATGACCGTCTCTGTGTTCACAGCACGCTCATTCCATACACGTTCATAAATCTCATCCGCAGAGAACACCCTTCCGGGATTTTTGATCAACAGAAGGAGAATTTTGAATTCCATGGGAGTCATTTTTACAGGAGATCCGTCTACCCGTACCTCAAAAGTGCTCTCGTTCAATTCAAGCCCACCCATGGTATAAATGGTATCTGTATTTTCCTGTTCTTTTTGCTGCAGTTTTTCCATGAATCTTTTGTACCGGCGCATTTGTGAGTTCACCCTTGCCATAAGCTCCATTGGGGTAAATGGTTTGGTAACATAGTCATCGGCGCCGATGTTCAGCCCCATAACCTTATCCACCTCCTCAGATTTGGCTGAGAGCATGATAACCGGGAAATCGTGTTTTTCCCTGAGTTTCATGGTCATGGTGATGCCGTCCATGCGGGGCATCATGATATCCACGATCGCAAGATGGATCTCCTCCCGCTCCAGCATCTCCAGTCCTTCTATGCCGTCGCCTGCCTGAAATACTTCGTATCCCTGGCTTTTCAAATAAATGGCAACTGCCTCCCGGATGTCCTTGTCGTCTTCTACAATTAAAATGTGATTCATATCCATGGTATCTCTCTCCTGTGTTCAGGAAACCACGTATCTGGCAAATGTATGATGCCCAGCGGCTCCTGCTGTTACTATACTGAGTATAGGAAGCAAAGTTAAAAAGTGACGTGGTATAAAACGAAAAAAATTCTAAAGATTTTTAAAGAAACCTTTGACTGCGTCCATGCGTGTAGTCATGCTGCCCAGCATGGCATCCAGAGTCACCAGAGCTGCCATGGATTCCACTACTACCACGGCTCTGGGCACGATAATGGGATCATGGCGGCCTTTGATAGAGATTTCAATATTCTCGCCCTGGCGGTTTACTGTTTCCTGGACAGCGGCCACGGACGGGGTAGGTTTGAAGGCAGCGCGGATCAGGATCGGTGCGCCGTCACTGATTCCTCCTGTAATGCCGCCGGAATGGTTTGTCTTTTTTATTACATTTCCCTCCTGGTCCATGCGGTATGCATCATTGTTATGTAAACCGTCTGAGGAGGCGGCAGCAATTCCCGCGCCCACTTCAAAAGATTTTACTGCTCCGATGGAAAAGATGGCTTTGGCCAGGTTAGCGTCCAGTTTTTCAAATGCAGGCTCACCGATCCCTGCGGGAACGCCTTTGATGATACATTCCACCATGCCCCCGGAGGAATTTTTGGCTTTCATGCAGTCCTCCAGATATGCCTGGGCTTTCTCTGCTGCGTCTGCGTCCGGCATATAGAGGGCGTTGCGGTTCATTTCCTCCAGGTCAAACTTAGCCTTATCAATAGCCACAGGTCCGATGGAAAGCGTATAGGCAGTGACTTCCACGCCCAGTTCCCCCAGTATTTTGGCGGCTACGGCGCCGGCAGCTACGCGTCCGATGGTCTCACGCCCGGAAGAGCGTCCGCCGCCTCTGTAATCCCGGAAACCGTATTTGATATCATAATTCCTGTCCGCATGTCCGGGGCGGTAATAGTTGGCGATCTCACTGTAATCATGGGAGCGCTGGTCTGTGTTCCTGACCATGAGGGAGATGGGCGTGCCCGTGGTTTTTCCCTCAAAAATGCCGGAAAGGATCTCCACTGCGTCCGCTTCTTTTCTTTGGGTGGTAAAACGTGACTGGCCCGGTTTTCTGCGGTCCAGATAGGCCTGGATGTCCTCCTGGGAAAGAGAAAGCCCTGCAGGGCAGCCGTCAATGACCACGCCGATCCCTGCGCCGTGGGATTCTCCCCAGGTTGATATTTTTAATATATTTCCAAATGTGGAACCATACATAAGATACACCTCGTTTTCTGAATTTTATTGCTTTTACAGCTGCTTTATTTTCCTATATTAGCATGGTTTTTATATAAAATCCATTGAAAACTGCCGTGGGTTACGTTACACTTATATAAATTTGTGTTCCCTGTACCGGACACACGCCCCGGGCAGATGCACGGTGCATAAGATGGCGCGGACAGGAGACAGTAGAAAATGCAGAGGAAGAAAAAATGAAAAAGAAAATTTTGATCATAACCACAGGGGGAACACTGGCCTGTGTCAGCAGCGACAACGGCCTGCTGCCCGGATTGACCAGCAGGGATATCCTGTCCTACATCTCGGATATCACAAGCCTCTATGAGGTGGATTTTTATGAATTGTTCCAGCTTGACAGTGCCAATATCCAGCCTGAGAACTGGCAGGCTATGGCAGAGACTGTCTATGAAAAGTATAAGGAATACGACGGAATCGTGATTTTCCACGGCACAGATACCATGGCTTACACGTCCTCCGTTCTTTCTTTTATGCTGCTCAATATTCCCATCCCTGTAGTCATCACCGGCAGCCAGCTCTCTATCACCAATCCCCTGGCGGATGCGGTGGAGAACTGCAGGTGCGCGATCCATATGGCGGGCAGCGGCATGCCCGGTGTATTCCTGGCCTTTGACAGGAAGATCATGCTTGGGACCAGAGCCAGTAAAATGCGGACCAGGAGTTTCCATGCGTTTGAGAGTATCAATTATCCATATGTGGGTGAGGTGGATTCCAGAGGTCTGGAGATCTACAGAGATATCATACCGGCCCCGGCAGGTCCCTGTGTTCTGGAGCGCAGGCTGGAGAAGAAAGTCTTTCTCATCAAACTGGTGCCCGGATTTGACGGGAAGATATTCCGGTTTTTATATGAGCAGGGATACAGGGGACTGATCATTGAGGCATTCGGCATGGGCGGCATTCCCACCATGTCCTCTGAGGTGCTGGACGAGCTGCGCCTTGTGATCCACAAGGGAATGATCGTTGTAGTGAAGAGTCAGTGTCCTTATGAGGGGAGCAGCCTGTCTGTGTACGAGACGGGAAAAGCAGCACTGAGTGCCGGCGTATTCCAGGGATATGACATGAGCACAGAAGCGATCGTCACTAAAGTTATGTGGATCCTTGGAAAACACTGGGAGAGAAAGAAGATAGAAGAAATGTTCTATAAAAATCTGGCAGGTGAGATTAAGATACCTGAGAAAGAAAAAGAATGATAAAAATGATAACCGCCTGGCTGCTTGTCATCAATGTGGTCTCTTTCGCCATGTTTGGCATAGACAAGTGGAAGGCAAAACACAGAAAATACCGGATACCCGAAGCCTGGCTTATGCTGTCCGCCGTATTGGGCGGCTCCGTGGGCGCTGTCTGCGGTATGGATTTTTTCCGTCATAAGACCCTGCATAAAAAATTCAAACTGGGTCTTCCGCTGATCCTGGCTGTCCAGGTTCTGCTTGCGGCAGGATGGATGTGGTACAGCCGTTGACGGAACGGCGGATGGGAAGTATCCGGAGTGTGGGAAGAGAGGTGACAGGATGCGTATATTGATCGCTGAGGATGAACGTGATCTGAACCGGCTGTTGGTGAAAAAGCTGACGGCTGAGAGCTACAGTGTAGATGCCTGTGCCAATGGGGAGGAGGCATTGGACTGCCTGGCCTGTGCCCGCTATGACGCAGTGATCCTGGATATTATGATGCCTAAAACGGACGGCCTGGAAGTTCTGAGAACCATGCGAATGAAAAGAGATACCACGCCCGTACTGCTTCTGACAGCAAGGGATAGTGTGGAGGACCGGGTGAAGGGACTTGATCTGGGGGCGGACGATTATCTGGTGAAACCCTTTGCCTTTGAAGAGTTGTCAGCCAGGATACGTGTTATGCTGAGAAAACCTGAGAAGGAGAAGAGCAGTGTGTGCTCTGTAGCAGATCTGCATGTGCATCTGGATACACGCCGCGTTTTTCGGGGAGAGCAGGAGATCATCCTGTCTTCCAGGGAATTTGCCGTGCTCAGGTATCTGATACAAAATGCCGGGATCGTCCTGTCCAGGGAGAAGCTGGAGCAGCATATCTGGAATTATGACTATGCGGGAGGCTCCAATGTGATCGATGTCTATATCCGGTATCTGAGGAAAAAGATTGATGAGGGATTTGAGCCGAAGCTTATCCATACCGTACGGGGCGCCGGATATGTTCTGAGGGAACCCATATGAAAAATCTGTCTTTAAAACAAAAACTGACGATACTTTATACCATTCTCATGACCATCAACATCTGTGCTGTGCTGGCGGTTTTATTTTCCCTCAGTAACAGGGAAATACTCAGTTCTGTCCAGAACAGGCTGCGGGAAAGCGTGGCAGGAGCCTTTGATGATATTGAGATGGATGACGGAAAACTGGATTTTGATTCGGATATTCTGGAGCTGGAAAACGGCGTGTATCTCTCTGTGTATGATATGGAAGGCAGGCTTTTGTACGGCAAGATCCCTTACGGTTTTGACCAGTCTATGGCCTTTCAGGACGGCCTGGTGCGGAGGCAGAAGGCAGAGCAGGTGGAATATTACGTTCTTGATATGTCCTATGCGCCGGAAGAGAACATTAACCTAATGGTAAGAGGGATCATATCTATAACGGATTCTGAGGAGAGCTTTCGGATAACGCTGCGCCTGGCTCTGATCTGCCTTCCGTTTCTGGTGATCCTCACTGCTGTTCTGGGTTATTTTATGACCAGGAGAACACTGCGTCCCGTAGCTCATATTACGGAGACGGTCCGAACCATCCAGGAGGAAGAAGATTTGTCCAGAAGGATAAATCTGGGAGAAGGAAGGGATGAAATATACCGCCTTGCCGCCACCTTTGACAAGATGCTGGGGCAGATTGAAGACAGTATGAAACGCGAGAAACAGTTTACTTCAGATGTATCCCATGAACTGCGCACGCCCCTGTCTGTTATACTGATGCAGTGTGATTCCCTTCTTTCACATGACAGTCTGCCGGATGAGATCCTGGAAGAGATCACAGTGATCCAGAGAAAGGCAGGCGGCCTTTCCCGGATGGTCTCCCAGCTCCTTCTTCTGTCCAGGGCGGACCAGGGCCGTGAGAAGGTGACAATGGAAACATTAGATTTCAGCGGACTCTCTGAGATGGCGGCCGCGGAGATGGCAGTTATGGCGGAGGAAAAAGGGATACGGCTGGAAACAAATATCAGCCCAGGTGTCATGGTGTACGGGGATGAAACCCTGCTCATCCGACTCTGGTTCAACCTGCTCCAGAATGCAGTCACATATGGAAAAGAGGGCGGCTGTATCTATATGAGCCTTCAGGAGGAGGGAGAAGCGGTTACAGGATGTGTGAAGGATGACGGAATTGGAATCAGCGCTGAAGATCTGCCTCATATCTGGGAACGCTTTTACCGGGCCGACAGCTCTCGAAATGACGTGGGAAGCTCCGGGCTGGGACTTTCCATGGTACAGTGGATCATTAATGTCCACAACGGCACGATACAGGCGGTGAGTGAACCCGGCAGGGGGAGCACATTTACTTTTTGTCTTCCAAAGGAGAAAAAAAGTTAAGAGTTTTAATCTGTTTTTAATCTTTCTCTGATAAACTTACCATATACAAAGAATAGCGGATACGTTCGCTGGATATAAAAAGTATGAAAGGAGTTTATCATATGAGAAAAAAATATTTTGCATTTCTAATGGCAGCAGTCATCTCCGCAGTGGTTTTAACAGCCTGCGGCGGTACCGGAACAGAACAAAATGCCGCACAGGGCGGAACAGGGCAGGAGTCGGGCGCTTCCGGCAGTTCCCAGAGTGGAACAGGGCAGGAGACCGGCGGTAATGGTGATTCTCAGGGCAGTACAGCCGTCACCGAAGATCAGGCCAGAAGTACAGCTCTGACCCACGCAGGCGTGACAGAGGAGGAGATTACAGGAATCCGTGTGAAAAAAGACCATGAGGATGGCCTCCAGGTTTATGATGTGGAGTTTTACGTGGGAAATAAAGAATATGACTATGAAATTGATGCATCTACTGGTGAAATCTTAAGCGCTGATTTTGAAATTGAAGATGATTTTAATAAAGATAATGCCACAAACCTGAATCCGGCAGTAAGCCAGGAGGAGGCATCCGCGGCGGCCCTTGCAAAGGTTCCGGGAGCTGAGGCAAAGGATCTGCGCATAAAGCTGGAGGAGGATGACGGAAAGCTGATTTATGAGGGTGACATCTATTATAGCGGAACAGAATATGAATTCGAGATAGACGCATCCACCGGTGATTTCCTGAAATGGAGTGAAGAGCGGGACTAAACCGCAGAAAAAGTGTAAAATTAAAGGATAGCGAAAAGCAGGGGAGGATTTCCATATACGGGAATCCTCCCCTGCTGAGTCTGGATCATTACAATTACCTCATCTCATCATAAGCCATAAAGTTCATGAACAGGGTGCAGACATTTACTTATCTTCACATTCCCAGCGTCCGGAAGCACCGCAGGGCAGTATCAGTCCGCTCTCTTTTACAGGCAGACCGATTTCCTGGGAATCCACCTTTCCATGGAAGCTTTTTAGCTCTGTAGCCAGCATATATGTCAGCACTGCCGGTGCAAGGCCTGTGGTATAAGAGTTCACAAGGAAGAAAAGCGGTTTGTCACTGAGAAGCTGGGCGCACAGCTTGATCAGCGGATGGATCGCCTCTTCGATTTTCCAGATTTCGCCTTTTGGTCCCCTGCCGTAAGAGGGCGGGTCCATAATAATGGCATCGTAGTGATTCCCCCGGCGGATCTCCCGTTCCACAAACTTCACGCAGTCATCTACCAGCCAGCGAATGGGGGCATCTCCCAGACCTGAGGATACAGCGTTCTCCTTAGCCCAGGAAACCATCCCTTTCGAGGCATCCACATGTGTAACCGCAGCGCCAGCAGCCGCCGCCGCCAGAGTAGCACCGCCTGTATAGGCGAAAAGGTTCAGTACCTTGACCGGTCTCCCGGCCTTTTTTATTTTCTCGGAAATCCAGTCCCAATTCACTGCCTGCTCCGGGAAAAGCCCGGTATGTTTAAAACTAAAAGGCTTCAGGTTAAACGTAAGCTTTCCATACTGAATACACCACTGCTTCGGCAGATCGAAAAACTCCCATTCACCGCCTCCCTTTGCACTCCTGTGATAATGTCCGTTCATCTTCCGCCATCCGGCATTCTTTTTTGGGGTATCCCAAATCACCTGGGGATCCGGTCTTACCAGAATATAATCCCCCCAGCGTTCCAGTTTCTCTCCATTGGAAGTGTCAAGGATTTCATAATCCTTCCATCCGTCAGCAATCCACATATTAAATTTCCTCTCAGTCTTTTGATTTTTTGTATTATTCCGTGTTTCCAAGAGTGTGTTTGAAAATTCATTCCGACAATCTGCACGTCCCACTAAAATCTCCCACATAGTGTGACACACAGCTTACCGAAAACAATTTTCAAACACACTCCGGCTGCGGGTGAAGTTGCGCTTGTTGAAGTGCTTCCCGCCGTTTGACCGTATTCTATATCTACTGCGCAGCTTTTTCGTATTCTTACAGTTCCGTGCAAAAATCCATGCAGGATCTTTGCTGCTTCTTCCATATAACTATACCTAGTCTAACCTAAAAAAGTCAAGCATACATTATCCAAGGAGGTGAATCCATGTACGAAGCATTCACAACCCCCCAATTAGAAGAAACTTTCCACACGCAGAAAGCTGACGGCCTTTCCTCCGCTGAGGCCGCAGAAAGACTCCGCCAATCCGGAGAAAACATACTGAAAAAAGGCAAAGAGCAGACAATTCTGGATATGGTCATGGAACAGCTCAACGACCCCATGATATTCATTCTGTTCATGGCTGCCGCAATCTCCATGCTCCTCCGCCAGTTCAGTGATACAGCTATTATTTTTGTAGTCATAGCCCTGAACACCACTGTAGGAGTCATCCAGGAGGGTAGAGCCAAAAAAGCCATGGATGCCCTGAAGAAAATGACTGCTCCGTCCGCCGTAGTCAAGCGTGACGGTGCCTACAAGAAAATTCCTGCTTCCGGCGTAGTGCCCGGGGATTTGGTCAAGATCGAGGCAGGAGACCAGGTACCGGCAGACATCCGGCTTATAAAAGTACAAGGCTTTCAGACAAACGAGTCCGCCCTCACCGGTGAATCCATGCCGGTCCAAAAAACAGATACAGTCCTGCCTCAGGGAATCCCCATGGCAGAGTGGAAGAACGTCGCATTTATGTCAACCGAAGCTATGAAAGGAAGCGCTGAGGGAATCGTGGTAGCTACCGGTATGGAGACCGAGCTTGGCAAGATAGCAGGTATGATCAATGATACCCCCACGGAACTGACGCCTCTGCAGAAACGCCTGGGTGACCTTGGAAAAATACTCAGCGTTGTGGCAGTGGTTCTCTGTGCAGCCCTTTTCCTTCTGGGAGTGGTCCAGCACCGCAATATTCTGCAGATGCTTCTGGTGGCCATATCCCTGGCCGTGGCAGCTATACCGGAGGGACTTCCCGCTGTGGTTACCATTGTCCTGGCCCTGGGTGTTGCCCGCATGGTAAAAGTCAACACCATTATAAGGAAACTCCCCGCTGTGGAAACCCTCGGTTCTGTGGGTATCATCTGTTCTGACAAAACAGGCACACTTACAGAGAACAAGATGAAGGTAGTGGAAATATACGGTGATGACCGCAAGCTTCCATTGTCAAAAATCCGCCGCAGGGAATTTCCCCGCCTGATGGAGGGCTTTCTCCTGTGCAACAACAGTATGCTGGGAAAACAGGAGATTGGTGACTCCACAGAGCTTGCCCTTCTCCACATGGGAGAAGAGATGGGGTATAACCGGGAGAAATTAAAGGAACAATATCCGCGTACCTATGAAATCCCTTTTGACTCTGAACGGAAATACATGGCAACCGTACACAAAGACGGCGGCAACGAGACAGTATACGTGAAGGGAGCCTGCGACTATATTCTGGAGCGCTGTGCATTTGCGGCAGTCAGGGGGAAATCCGTTCCCATGACAGAGGTCCAGCGCATGAAGATCCGTATGGCAATGGAGGGAATGGCTCAGGACGGGCTTCGCGTGCTGGCCCTTGCCTTTAAGGAACATGTAAAGGACAAAAGTGAGTCAGCGCTGACAAATAATCTGGTATTCGTGGGAATGGCAGGTATGATGGATCCGCCCAGAAAAGAAGTGACCCAATCTATCCGCACCCTGAAAAGAGCGGGCGTGCAGGTGGCTATGATAACAGGAGATTATAAAGACACAGCTCTGGCTGTGGCTAAAAAAATCGGTATTGCAGACTCCATGGATCAGTGCGTTACCGGCGCAGAACTGGACAACATGAGTGAAGAGCGTTTTGCAAAAAAGATGAAGGACCTGCGGGTATTTGCCCGTGTTACCCCGGCCCATAAGGTGAAGATAGTCAGCCGTTTCCGAAAAAACGGACAGATTGTTGCCATGACCGGAGACGGTGTCAACGACGCGCCGTCCCTGCAGGCCGCTGACATTGGAATCGCCATGGGCAAAAACGGTACGGATGTGGCGAAGAATGCTGCGGATATGGTGCTGACAGATGATAACTTTTCCACCATCGAAAAGGCCATGGAAGAGGGCAGAGGCATTTACGTGAACATCAAGAAATCAATCCTGTTCCTGCTGTCCTCCAACTTCGGTGAGATCATAACCATGTTCGTGGCAGTTCTTCTTTCCCTGGAGACCCCTTTGAAGGCAAGCCATATTCTGTGGGTGAACCTGATCACGGATTCTCTGCCTGCACTTGCACTGGGGGTTGATAAGAATGACCCGGCGTCTCTTATGAGGAAAAAACCCAGGGACCCCAATGAAGGGCTGTTTGCCCATGGGGGCTGGCTGTTCACTGTATTTTACGGAATGCTCATCAGTGCGATCACACTCTATGCCTTCCATAAAGGAGGGCAGACCTATGCCTTTACAGTGCTGGGTGTGTCCCAGCTCTTTCACGCCATAGGAATGCGCGACAGGGATAAATCGGTGCTTCGGATGAACCACCTGGATAATCCTTTTATGATACTTGCGTTTTTCCTGGGGCTTGCACTACAGATCATGGTGACGGAGGTTCCGTATTTTGTACGGGCGTTTCAGACAGTGCAGCTTTCCTTTGGAGAGTGGCGGTGGCTGCTGGGAATTTCTGCGATCCCGCTGCTCATGCATGAGATCCTGCTCCTGCCAAGACTTATTAGCGGCAGCCGGAAAAAACAGTGAAACGGGATACGTAAATGAGACATGAAGTATTGGCGGCACAGAGAAAAACTTCCTTTGCGGGGGGCATTCGGGCCTGCATCAACGCATAAAGGCTGAAAATGCAGGATTACAATTGTTAAATTGCATATAAAAAACCATAAACCCGATAAAAAGGGGAAAAAATTACCAAAAATGCAAGAAAGCCTTGACATTAAGTCATATTCTATCATACAATACCACATAACGAGACATAATTGCCAAGGCGCTGCACGGGACGCTTTACCGTGGCAGCGATGAAAGATATTTATGAAGATTACCAGGAGGAGAGCCATGACGCCGTACAGAGAACTGAGCAGAGAGCAGTTGCAGGCAATGAAAGCCGATTTGGAGAAACAATTTGAGGAAGTAAAAGCAAAAGGACTGAATCTGGATATGTCTAGAGGAAAACCGTCCAAGAAGCAGCTTGAACTGGCAATGGATATGCTGGAAGAGCTAAAGAGCACCGATAAACTGAAATGTGAAACAGGTATTGACTGCCGTAACTACGGTCTGTTGGATGGTATTCCGGAGGCAAGAAGGCTTCTGGGAGCTATGACTGAGGTCTCAGCAGAGCAGATCGTGATCTTCGGTAATTCCAGTCTGAATGTTATGTTTGACACAGTTTCACGTTCCATGACACACGGTGTATGCGGCAGCACTCCGTGGTGCAAATTAGATAAAGTAAAATTCCTGTGTCCGTCACCGGGATATGACCGTCATTTCAAGATTACAGAATACTTCGGTATTGAGATGATCACGGTTCCCATGACGCCCACCGGCCCGGACATGGATATGATCGAAGAGCTGGTAAGCTCTGACCCGGCCATCAAGGGTGTATGGTGTGTGCCGAAATACTCCAATCCCCAGGGTATCACCTACTCTGAAGAGACTGTAAAGCGCTTTGCCAGACTGAAACCGGCAGCGGAAGATTTCCGTATTTTCTGGGATAACGCATACTGCATCCATCATTTATATGAGGAGCAGGATTTCCTGTTAGAGATTCTGGAGGAGTGTGAAAAAGCAGGCAATCCGGATCTGGCATACAAGTTTATTTCCACTTCTAAAGTCAGCTTCCCTGGCTCCGGAATCGCAGCGGTTGCGTCCTCTCCGAGAAATCTGGCTGACTTCAGAAAGCACATGGCTATCCAGACTATCGGTCATGATAAGATCAACCAGTTGAGACACGTGCGTTTCTTCAAGGATATTGAAGGTATGCATGAGCACATGAGAAAACACGCGGAAATCCTTCGTCCGAAATTTGAGGCAGTGGAAAACACCCTGGAGAAAGAGATCGGCGGAGCAGGTATCGGAACATGGACCACACCAAAGGGCGGATATTTCATCTCCTTTGACTCCATGGAAGGCTGTGCAAAAGATATTGTAGCTAAGGCAGCAGAGGCAGGGGTGAAGATGACAGAGGCGGGAGCTACCTTCCCGTATGGCGTTGATCCTCATGACAGCAACATTCGTATTGCGCCCAGCTTCCCCACACCGGAAGAACTGCAGCTGGCAACGGAAATTTTTGTGCTCAGTGTTAAGCTGGTCAGTGTTGATAAGTTACTGGCGGAGTAAGCATAAGAGCGATTATTAGGAGCTTCTATGAGCGTTAAGCAGAAGGATGAATGTTAGGAGCTTCTATGAGTGTTAAGCAGAAGGGCAAATATTAAGAGGCTTTAGAAGTGTAAGTATGAGTGTATTTATAAGATAAAGTATAACGTGTAAGAAAAAGGCAGAACTTTTGCAGAAAAGCAGAAGTTCTGCCTTGTTATATGACGCCGTATTTCTAATTGATTACAGAATCACCGGTAAATTATCGGATAATTTACAGAAATGTGATATTTTAATGAATTTTGCATAAAACACTTTACTTCGACAATCAAAATGAAATAGAATAGAAAACGAAGGATCAAAGTAATGATGTTATAATATAAGGGGTAGAGGTTATGAAAAAAAAGAAAGGGAAAAAAGGTAAGTACACGAAGGCAAAGAAAATTGTATTGGGCATTCTGATTGGATATGTGGCTCTTATGGTACTTGGATACATAGCCGGTGTCGTATACTTTACCAAACATTTCTATCTGGGTTCCCAGATAAACGGAATGAACGCATCCGGCAAGAGTGTGGAGGATGTGGAAGACAGCATTGTGGATGAGATTGCGTCCTATACATTGAAGCTGAAGGAGCGGGACGGAAAAACAGAATCCATTGTAGCGTCACAGATCAATATGCAGTATGTGGATGACGGTAAGATCCAGGAACTGAAGGACAAGCAGAATCCGTTCCTATGGTTTTTGTCATTTGCACATCAGAATGACTATGATATGTCAGCCACCACAACCTATGACAAAGACATGCTGTATGCGGCGGTGGATGCTCTGGATGCCTTTCAGGAGGCGAATATCACCCAGCCTGCAGACGCCTATCTGGGCGACACGGATACAGGATACGAGATTGTCCCTGAGGTCATGGGAAATGCCCTGGATAAGGACAAGGTAAAAGAGCAGATTCTGAAAGCCATTGACGGAGGTAAGACGGAGCTGGATCTGGAAGCTGAGGATTGTTATCTCAAGCCAACAGTATACAGCACGGACGAGAACCTGATCAAACAGCGGGATCAGAGCAATGCCTATCTGGGTGTCACTGTGACCTTTGATTTCTCTGACAGGCAGGAAGTAGTGAATAAGGATGTGATCAAGAACTGGCTTACCACGGATGAGAACGGGGATGTGGTTCTGGATGAAGAAAAGGCAAAAGAATTTGTTGTGGAAATGGCAAAGAAATACGATACGTTTGGCTATCCCCGCCAGTTTGTTACTTCTTCAGGAGAAACCATTACAGTAAGCGGCGGTGATTACGGCTGGCTGATCGCTAGAAATGACACCACGGCAAAGCTGGTTGAAGCCATAAAGAGCGGCCAGTCACAGACCATGGAGCCTGAGTACACCTACAGAGGATATGTAAGGGATACCAATGATATTGGAAATACATACGTGGAGATCAGCCTGCAGGCACAGCATATGTGGTTCTATAAGGACGGACAGCTTTTAGTGAGTACAGATGTCGTTACAGGAAACCATAACCAGGGATGGGATACTCATACGGGAATCTACGGCATTATGTATAAAGAGAGAAATGCCACACTGGTTGGCGAGAATTATTCCTCACCGGTTCAGTATTGGATGCCCTTCTATGCCAACACAGGAATCCATGACGCGGACTGGAGGGACAGTTTCGGTGGTTCAGAATATATCAACAACGGCTCCCACGGCTGCGTGAATACGCCTCCGTCTAATGCGGAGAAGATATATAACAATATAGAAAAGGGTGTGCCGGTGGTGGTATACTAAAGCATTTAAATACACTGAAATGTAAAGGCAGACAGGTGAAGTTCACCTGCCTGCCTATTCTAATGTCTCCCGGAAGAAGGGAACTTTGTGGATTCCGTTTCCCCGGGAAAGTGAGTGGTGCTGCCAAAGTTTGTTTATCGGGTTCTTGTCCAGGCACCGTTTGAGTTGACATAATAATTGCCAATCCATGTGTTTTCAGCCATAGCGCCTGAAGATGTCAGATAGTACCAACTGCCGTCTGTTTTAACCCATCCGGTAGCCATGCGTCCAGAGGAGGAGAGATAGTACCAGTCATTGTCAAGTTTCAGCCATCCGGTAGCCATACTGCCTGAGGATGCGAGGTAGTACCAACTGCCGCCAAGGTTCAGCCATCCGGTAGCCATGCGTCCTGAAGATGCAAGATAGTACCAATCATTTCCGAGACGGATCCATCCGGTAGCCATACTGCCTGAGGATGAGAAATAGTACCAGCTGCTGTCTATCTTAGCCCATCCTGTGACCATAGCACCTGAAGATGAGAGATAATACCAGTCATTTCCAGGCTTGATCCATCCGGTTGCCATAGCACCTGAGGAAGTAAGATAATACCAGGTCCGGCCTGATTTGATCCACCCTGTAGCCATAGCACCTGAGGGTGTGAGATAATACCATGTTCCTTTTACGCTGACCCATCCGGTCGCCATAGCACCGTTATCCCGGAAGTAATACCAGCTGTTGCCGACTTGTACCCATCCGGTCGCCATGGCGCCTGAGCTCGTGAGATAGTACCAGGTGTTTCCTTCACGGAACCAGCCGGTACGCATGTATCCGTCTGCGTCAAAGGCATACCATTTGCCGTCAATGGATTCCCATTTGTCTGCGGCCCATTTGCCGTTGTCGTATTCATACCACCAGCCTTTGGAGTTATGTTTCCAGGTGCCTTTTGCCGTCTTTTTCAGATTGGAGACAGCTTTCTGAATGCTGTCGGCGGCTTTGTCAATTTCTTTCTGAGTGGCATTCTTGTCGTTTAATACTTTTCTGCCTGTGTCCACTGCTTTGGAAAGATTCTTCCAGGAAGACTCAGTGTAGTCATTCTGTTTTAATTTTGCAGCTTTATCCAGCGCGGCTTTTAAGGCCGCTGTGTTTGTTTTAGTTACTTTTTTGAGATCATCTATGGCCTTCTGAATGGAAGAGGCGGCGTCGGCAATGTCTTTTTCCGAAGCTTTCTTATCATTCAGAACCTGGCTGCCCTTTTCTGTGGCTTTTTCAAGTGTCTTCCAGGATGCCGGGGTATAATCACTTTCATTTAATTTTCCTGCTTTGTCCAGCAGTGCTTTCAGAGCAGTTTTATCCGCCTCAGGTATAGCCTCCAGGCTGTCCATGGCATTTTGAATGGTAGCGGCGGCATCTGCGATTTCTTCCGGGAAAGCGGAAGTATCATCCATGAGGGATTTGCCGGCAGACAGGGCTTCAGATAAGAGGTTCCAGCTTTCAGGAGTATAATCATCAGGGTTTAATGCCTCAGCCGCTGTGATGACTGCGTCAAGAGCGGATTTGTCTGCTGCCTCCTGTTGTTCCTGAAGGAAGGTTACCTTTGCAAGCTGGATATCTGTATTCTGAACGTCTTTAATGTCTCCTGAATTCAGGGAGTAGCTGACCCCTTTATAATTGGGGAAGGAGACTTTTACATAATTTGTGCCTTCCGGTAGTCCGTAAGCGTCAAAGGTGATGCGGGCATAACTGGGATAGGCTTCCGGGAAGTTATCCACGATTTTCATGTTCTCATATTTGGTCCAGTCTTTTCCGTTTGGAGATGAATATACCTGGAAGTCAAGACTGGCATTGTCTTTCAGTGTTGTTCTTATGGACTTCCCTTTATAAGACCCAGCCCCTCCATCCCATACAGCGGCATCGCTAAGTGTCTGATAATAGGCTGTCAAATGAACATCATTTACACCCGGTATCTTGTAAACAAGGGACTGGTCCTCGGCATTTTCCTTTACCGCGATCCTGCTGTTTTCGTATCTTGGCTGACCGCCGTAATAGAAGTTGTCTTTATCCTCATAAGGTTCACTTCCGTCTGTGAGTGCCATAAGACCGTCTGTTGCGGAGGCGGCGCTTATCAGATAATCTGTGTTGGTTCCCCCTGAAATGTCGTTCAAGTCGTCAAAACGGGTAACTGCCTGCCCCTCTGTCTGGTAAACACGTACCCAGTCAACCAGGAAATCACTGTCCTGTTTTGTATCCTGTCTGCTGTAATCCACATCACCGACCCAGCCGTCGCCTACCTGTGTTTCCAGGATAGGGAACATAGGGCGGGTGTGCATGCCGTCTCTTCCGTCGTCTCTGGCAGTGGATGTTTTATGAACCTGATTGCCGTCAATGTAGAAGGTGATAGCCTGAGGATCCCATTCCACTTCAAATACATGGAAGTCCTGGCACCATGCCTCATAATTGTTGGTGGCAATACCGTGTGAGCCTTTATTATAACTAAGAATACCGAAATGATTGGTTGTCCAGGCTGACCATGCATCCTGACCAAGGTATTCCAGAACGTCGATCTCATCATGTCCGGTCTCATCTTGGCACAGCATCCAGATGGCAGGCCAGATGCCCTTGGAATCGTTGGGTTTTGCCCGGACTGCCATGCGTCCGAACTGGAAGGAAAATTTATTCTTGGATTCCAGGCGGCCGGATGACCATGTGACTTTGTCAGCCAGTACCTGAGAACCGTATTGATCCCAGCCTACAGCGTCAATGAGGGCATCTTTGGACTCATAATTTTTGGAGTTTATGGCCAGATAGCTGTTGTCTCCGTCTTTTACAATGCTTACAGCATCTCTGTTGTAGATGGCTGCATGATTTGCCATGCCGTCAACAATATTCCACTTAGTTTCATCTACGCTGTCACCGTCAAATTCATCTGCCCATACAAGGGTGTCATATTTGGAATCCGGCGCGGTGTAGTCCGGTTTCGATTCATCGTAGGATTTGCCGGTGGCCCAGATTTCCACTTCGGAATATTTTGTGGGGCTGTTGTTGTCTTTGTTTACAGTAAAACGTACATATCTGCCCGTGACAGGCGTGTCCAGGGTTACTGTCTGCATGTCAGGACCCTGTGTCCAGTTGTTCTGCTGGAAAACCGTCTGTCCGGCGCTTGTAGGGGAGGAGGATACGGAGATCTTTACGGACCGGTAAGTGCCCTCCTCAAGCTTGAAGCAGATTTCTTTCATCTGATATGTGTTTTTGTATTCAAACTGAAGCCAGCGCTCTCCGGTGCTGTTATGTACCGCGTAGTTGTCGTCCACATTGCCGTCAGTGATGGCCTCAATGTTAGTCGGTGTCAGACCGCGGACATATGGGAGCTTGCCAAGGGCAATGTTTTGGGCTTCTTCCTCAGGCGGCGGCGCGGGAACCTCTGATTTGGGAATGCTGGCAATTACCTCGATCTCGTTAAAGAGGATACCATTGCTGTAACCTTTCCAGGAACTGTTGGTGTTCTGGATATAATGGCCTCTCTCCCAAATCCTGATGTACTGTGCAGAAACTGCTTCGGGCAAGGTGATGACCTGGGGCTGTCCTTTGTTGGAGGTGGTTTCTTCATAGTCAGCCGTATCGTATACCACAGTGCTCTCTGCAAAATCTTCAGTGGAAGACAGTTCCACTTTTACATCCTTGAAGGTGGAGACCGCGTTGGCGTAGGTATTCCGGTACAGACTGATCTCTTTCACATCCCGGGCCTTGCCAAAGTCATACTGGAGATAGACGTGGTCCCATCCGGAATAGCCGTTGTCATCGCCGCCAATCTCATCGCCTGCAATGATCTTGGTATTATTGGAATCGTCCTCGCTTCCTGATTTCATACCATCTGTAGCGGCTTCCGGATTCATGATCTGTACCTGCGGTACAGTGGAACCTCCTGTTACGATCTGGTGCGGGGTGTTGGAGGTGGGGAGCAGGCCGGGCATAATGTTGGCATCTACCATTTCCTCCCCTTCACCGGGGTCTGTTTCTTCCTGGTCTACAGAGGCAATGACCACAATTTCTGTGAAAAGGACACCGTTGCTGTAACCTTTCCAGGAACTGTTTGTATTTTCTATATAATGGCCCTTTCCCCAGACGCGCAGATAGCGGGCGTCTATTGCAGAATCCGGTTCCAGGTACTGGGAATCCCCTTTCGTATCTACGGTTTCTACAATATCTTCTCCGTCAGGCTCGCCGTAGAGAATGACGCTGTCGGAGAAATCTTCTGTGGAGGCAAGCTCCACCTTTACATCTTTGAAGGTGGAAACCGCGTTGTCGTAAGTGTTGCGGTAAAGATCCACAGACTTTACGCTGTAGACATCTCCGAAATCATACTGGAGGTATACCTGATTCCATTGGGAATAGCCGTTGTCATCGCCGCCGATTTCTTCGCCTGCGTCGATTCGGGTGTTGTTCATTTCCACATTGCTGTCATATTTGTTGCCGTCTGTGGCTGCTTCCGGATTGGCAATGCCTCCGTCAGCGTTGGTAGTGGGGATCAGGCCCTGCAGGATATTTTTATCCACGGTTATGGTATCTGCCTTGACTGCAGCGGGAGATAAGTTTCCGGCGGTCAGTGCCAATGCCATGCAGAGTGACAGGGCTTTGGAGACTTTCTTGTTTCTTTTCATACATATGCTCCTTTCTTGTGGTGCTTTACATTTCCCTTTTCACCGGACATGCATAATGCTATAATGTGTATAGCTTGATTTTATGTATGCAGAGGTGCAAAGGAGGAAATTCAGAATGGACAGCGGACATAAGGATACCGAGGTAAAATATACAGAGTCCCCCAAATATCAATGTCTGGAATTTCTTAGAAAAAATTCCGTAGAGCTGTATCTGGCTTACTGCGGCAGAGAAATCTGTGAAGCCGGACATACATACGGACCGGCCACACGTCAGGAATATCTTCTGCACTATGTGGTAAGCGGGAAGGGCACATTTACAGCAAATGGAAAAACCAGAGAGCTTGGCCCTCATGACGCGTTTCTTATCATGCCGGACGAGACTACGATATACAGGGCGGATGCCGCAGAACCATGGTCTTATGTCTGGGCTGCCTTTGACGGTATCCGGGCATATGAATGTCTGGAACATGCCGGATTTTCCGCGGACCGCAGGGTGGGGCATTTTGATGAGGAACAGGCTTTGACCGCCTGTGTGGATGCCATGCTGGCCGCACATCAGCTCACCTATGCCAATGACCTGGTACGTCAGAGCCAGCTTGCCCTTTTTCTGGCTGATATGATCCGGGAGTATCAGACTTCACATGCTGCCGGACAGCCTTTTGGTGAATACCATCAGCAGGAATACGTGGATTACGCTGTTGCCTACATTGAACAGAATTATCATAAAGATATCAAGGTCAATGACATGTGCAGTTACATCGGCATTACCCGCAGTTATCTGACAAAGATATTCAAACAGGTTCTTCACGTTTCACCATATGAATACCTGCTGGGTGTCAGGATGAACAAAGCGTCTCTTCTTCTCCAGACCACTGCGCTTCCGGTCAAACAGATCGCGGAAATGGTGGGATATAAGGATGCACTGGTATTTTCCAAAGCATTTAAGCAGAAAATAGGCAGCAGCCCCAAAGCATTCCGGGATTCCTCAGGCACCCTTGTCCTGTCTGATACGAAAAACGCGTGACAGACATAGTGTCCGGTTTGTGTATTTGAGTATCCATTCTGAATATTGACCGGCCAGCGGCTGGCTTGTCGGTCTGTGGATCATTGCAACTGTTCAGTACCCTTACAGATGTGAGCAGAAGTCCAGGCAGAACCGCCTTTGGTGATGGGATTTTGCCCGGCTGCTGAATCTTTTCTTACAGTCTGTGCAGTAAATGCACGGACCTGCTGAATAGTTACGACTTATTTTACTGTAAAAAATGTACAGAACAAATGATATATTATGCTGTTTTTATGTCAAATTGTATTTTGTATTGAGAAAATATGTTATAAAGATAGTTAATATGGGTAAAAGTGGTGAGGGAAGGAAGACGATGAGAGGCGTTTTGATGGAAGATGGCAGCGGCTGTGGACAGTGATGTGTGAAGTGCAGTGAGAAAAGAACATACCTGCCGTGTTATTTTTATTGCAGATCATGTCCTTGGACGGCATCATCATTGACAAAAAAGTTTAAATTGATTAGTATAAAAAGAGCAAAGAAACCGAATGGCTGCATAAGGGAGAAAGAGTATGAATATAGTTGTTTTAGCAGGCGGCAGCAGTACAGAGAGGGAAGTCTCTATTGTGTCCGGACAGGGCATCTGCACAGCGCTGCGCAGAAGAAATCACAAAGCGGTACTGGTAGACGCGTATTTTGGAAAAGAAAGCTGGGGAGAGGAAATGTTCCCCCAGACCTACGATATAGATGCAGAGATTAAGTATATGCAGGAAAAGAGCGGGGAACTGGAAGAAACCATGAAAAACAGGAAAGAATTCTTCGGTCCCAATGTACTTGAAATCTGCAAAGCAGCAGATATGGTCTTCCTGGCACTGCACGGCTCAAATGGGGAAGACGGCAAAGTACAGTCCGTATTTGACCTGATGGGAATTCCCTACACAGGTTCCGGTCCACTGAGCAGCGGAATGGCCATGGATAAGGGAATTACGAAAATGGTATTTGAGGCAAAGGGAGTGCCCACTCCAAAAGGAATTACACTGCAGAAGGGAAAATGCAGCAGTGAACTGGCAGACTATGACATGGACTTCCCGGTAATCGTGAAACCGTGCTGCGGAGGCTCCAGTGTAGGTGTCTGTATTGCCAAGAACCAGGAGGAATATGAGGCGGCTCTTGACGAGTCCTTTTCCTATGAAAATGAAGCGGTTGTAGAGCAGTTTGTTGAGGGCCGGGAGTTCTCCGTGGCTGTAGTGGACGGCAAGGCTTATCCGGTCATTGAGATCGCTCCGCTTCAGGGATTTTATGACTATAAGAACAAATATGAGGCAGGTTCCACCATTGAGACCTGTCCGGCAGAGATTTCCGAGTCACTGACCAAGGAAATGCAGAAATACGCAGAGCAGGGCTATAAAGCGCTGGGCCTGCAGGCCTACGGCAGACTGGATTTTATCATGGACAAAGACGGAAACATGTACTGTCTGGAGGCAAACACCCTGCCGGGAATGACCCCCACAAGCCTGATTCCCCAGGAAGCAAAAGTGCTTGGAATGGATTACCCGGAATTGTGTGAGAAGCTCATCGAGGTTTCTCTGAAAAAATATAAATGACCAGAGGTGTGCCATGAAAAATCTTACATTAGAAAATATAGCCAAAGCCTGCAAAGGCGTATATGTTGGCAGCGAGGAAATGAAGGAGCGGGAAGTACAGGGAATCGTTACAGACAGCAGAAAGGCCGAGGAGGGATTCCTGTTTGTTCCTATTAAAGGTGCACGTGTGGATGCCCATGATTTTATTGACAGTGTGATGGAAAAAGGGGCACTGTGTACCCTCACTGAGAAGGACCTCGGAAAAAAAAGCTTTCCTTATATAAAGGTGCATTCTTCTCTTCAGGCAGTAAAGGATATTGCGGAGTTCTATCTGAAGCAGCTTGACATTCCGGTGGTGGGGATCACGGGAAGTGTTGGTAAGACCAGCACCAAGGAAATGATCGCTGCTGTACTGGAACAAAAATATAATGTGCTGAAGACAAAAGGAAACTTCAACAATGAACTGGGAGTTCCGCTGACTGTTTTCGGTCTGCGCCCGGAGCATGAGATCGCAGTTCTGGAAATGGGGATCAGCGACTTTGGAGAAATGCACCGGCTGGCAAAAATTGCCCGGCCGGATACCTGTGTGATCACAAATATCGGTTTGTGTCATTTGGAATTTTTGAAATCCAGAGATGGTATATTAAAGGCAAAGACAGAAATTTTCGACTTCCTGGAGCGCGATGGGCACGTTGTGCTGAACGGGGATGACGATAAGCTGATCACAGTGAAGGAAGTGAATGGGATTCAGCCGGTATTCTTTGGGGTGATGAACCGTCAGGGGATTTGGGCAGATGAGATCGAGAGCAGAGGACTGAAAGGGATTTCCTGCCGTATCCATGCGGGGCAGGAGAGCTTCCAGGTTTTGGTACCCATTCCCGGAAGGCATATGGTATATAATGCGCTGGCCGGCACAGCTGTGGGGCTTATCTATGGCATGAGCCTGGAGGGGATAAAAAAAGGGATTGAGAGCCTGCAGTCTTTGAACGGCCGGTTCCACATTATAGAAACTGAGAAGAGGACCATAGTGGATGACTGCTATAACGCCAACCCGGTCTCCATGAAAGCTTCTCTGGATGTGCTGCAGGATGCACTGGGAAGAAGAGTGGCTATACTGGGTGATATGGGTGAGCTTGGAAACGATGAAGTGGAGATGCACCGGGAAGTTGGTGTATATGCGGCTTCCAGAGATATTGATAAGATCATCTGCGTGGGTGAACTGGCAGGGGATATGGCTGAGGCGGCCAGACTGGCTGCGCCTACAAAAGATATCGTACATTTTGCTGAGAAGGAGAGTCTCAGGGAGGCACTTCCGGGAATGATCCAGGATGGAGATACTATTTTGGTGAAGGCTTCACATTTTATGGAATTTGAGAAAGTAGTGGAGTGGCTGGAGACAGAGTGAGAACCAGGAATTTTGTGGTAATTTATTGACAAAGTATTTGGTTTTGTGAGATACTGAATTTGATAATAAGAATAGCTTTTAAAGTGAAAGCCCCTGTTGGTATTGCTGCCGGCAGGGGCTTTCCTTTTGGCAACGATGTAATTGGTATGGCAGGAGTGCGCGTGGGGGCGGACTCCTTTTTTTGACCGCATTATTTTAGAAATGCGGTTAGAGTCGTGAAAGACAGGTCAGAAGGCGCGTTTCGCGGCTTCTGACCACTTTGATGACCACGAATGGTCCGGTTTTACAGATTGGTGAGCTGGTTCATATACTTCCGTTTTGTGTCAGGCTGAATATGCACATATAAATCAAGGGTGGTCTTTACAGAAGTGTGGCCCAGGATTTCAGAAAGGGATTTTGTATCAAAGCCCTGTTCAATCCAGCGGCAGGAGAATTGATGGCGCAGCGCATGGATCTTTATATGGGGAATCTGGCACTTTTTCAGCAGGCCTGCGTATCTGCGCTGTATAGTCCTTGGCTCCATACATTTTTCTGTACCGGTGAGGACAAAAAATCTGCTATCTTTTTTCAGAGGTGCTGCAAGTGCCAGAAGTCTGTCAGGAAGAGGGATTGTACGGATAGACGTGGCAGTTTTGGGTGTGCCGATATTCAGGTGTGTGCGGGAACACTCTTTTTTTCCATCTGTTATGAGCATATTCAGGTTTTTTACACGCGTAACAGTACGGCGGATGTGAAGTCTGCACTGATCAAAATCCACATCCTCCCATTTAAGCCCGCTCAACTCTCCCACACGGATTCCTGTGTACATGCAAAGAAGAATACCGAAGGAAAAAGAATCCATATTGCTGAGCAGGCAGGCATCCAGTTTTTTATAATCCTCACTGCTCATGATCTGTATATCACTGCTGCTTGATGGGATGCGTGGGAATTTTAAAGGCTCAGCCGGGAAATAACCAAAATCCTGAGCATACCGGAGAATATTTTTGAGCACACTTATGATGACATGAATACTCCCGTATGCCATTCCCTGTTCCAGTTCATTTTGTATAAAACCGGCGATGGTATGGTTCGTAAACTTTTTAACCTGCATTTCCCCCAGAAGAGGCAGTATATGGTTATCCAGAATTTCTTCATAGTTGGAATATGTGCTCTCTTTCACGGTGTAGCGGATATGTGCTTTCCACTGTATGCTCACTGTATAGATCCGGTCATCCTGTGGAGGCAGAGAGGAACGGCTGGTGTACAGATAGACGTTTGGATTTTCAGATATGATTTTGGATTTTTTATCCTTTACTTCAGCGTACGATTTGCCATAGAGATACCCATAGTGGATCTTACCGTCTATATCTCGACCCTTCACATACCTGGCTTCCCAACGGCCATCTTTTCTTTTTCTAATATTTTCACCTCTTCTTGGCATATTGACCTCCTTAATATCACGAATTTTTTGTACAAATTCAGACCATTTTTTTGACCACTAATGATTATCTATTAATGATGCCCAAATATGGTGGTTTTCATTTTATATACGGTAAAATATTCTGGTGGTTCAGAATATACTAAAAATAGCCAAAAAATTGCCATTATTTTTTGGCATATTGACTTTAGCGGCTTTTAGCGTTAAACTTAGTTTTGATTAAGGGCAGGGAAATTATATTTGTTAATACTTTTTCTTGTCTTTAAATGTCGCATTTCTAAAAAAATATGTCCTATTTACTGGAAAAAATGAATGAAAACAGGATACTGCATTAAGACAATTAAATACAAACTTCGCTGTTCCCATCCGGAATGGCTGATAGAAACAGAGAAATATTACAGACAGGTGCTGGGTTTTTATTTTCGGCTGCTTTTGGAACATGAGGAAATCTGGGAGTTAAATGTTTTGCAGATGCAGGGGGCTTTAGAGCGCCTGACAATTGCAGGAAGAGACGGGAGAGTGCCGGAAAGGCCGCTGCCGTTTGACAGAGTTCCGGTCTATTTCAGGCGGTCAGCTATTAATAAGGCGTCCGCCAGTCTGAAGAGCTATACGGAAAAGTATAAAAACTCAGGTGATGATCTGGTCTATACCATACCGGATACTATTGATGCCTCTGTCACCTACTTTAAGGGGATGTATAAGGACTTTAAGGAAAATAGGATTTCCCTGAAGGTGTGGGATGGAAACAAATGGAATTGGATGGACTGCAGGTTAAAAGGGCAGTTAATTCCGGAAGAAGGTCTGATGCTTTCTCCGACTGTTGTTTTTAAGGAGAAGCAGTTCTGGCTTCATGTACCTGTCAAACAGCAGACAGAGGATGCCCGGAACGCAAAAGAGCGTATGAAGAACCGGGAGCATGTATGCAGTGTTCAGTTTACGAACACAGACATTTTTTCCATGTGCTGCATATTGGATGCAGATGGAAAACAGAAGGCAGTGTATTCCTGCAGAGGCGGGGATGCCTACAGGAGCAAATGTAAAGTCCTACTGGAGAAGATTGAGAAATCCAGAGTTTATACGGACAAAGATAATGCGGCGCAGCCTAACCACAAATATTATTTGCGGTTGAAAAACCTTTCTGAGCACTATGCTCACCAGGTGAGCAGGGAAATCGTGGATTTCTGTGTGAGGGAAGAGGCGAGGGTCATTGTGATTCCGTCCTATGACAAAGAATTTTCAAAGATGGTGCAGTATCGTTCAGGCATGTATTCGCCGCTGTATCTGGGAAGTCGGATAAGAGAATTTCTGAAATACAAAGCATGGAGTGTCGGGATCGTGGTTCTGGAGCTTAGTGCGGAAGGGACAAGCAGTAGGTGCTTTGTCTGCGGTGGGAAGATTAAGAAAAATGGAGCTATGTTTGAGTGTGAGAATGGGCATCAGGGTAGTCGATTTTTGAATAGCGCGAGAAATCTTGGGGTGAAATGTCTGAAGGATTTTGAGAGGAAGAGGAAATAGGGCAGACAAAATCGGATAAACAGTTTTCGATAGTTTAATTAGACATAAGTGTGAACACTCACTCTTATATAGATGCTGGGAAACTGGCAAGAGGCCGTGCGCCAATGACGCATGGTTTCCGGTTGAATATCGCCGGTCGGCTCCTTTGCGGTGTCGGCGAAGAATTGCCTGTTATGGGCAGAGAATATTCAAAGTAATAATAAAAGAAAAATGAAAAGAAATAAAAAGATGTGGAAATACGAGGGGAGATATTATGTGGCAGATGATCATTGTGCTGCTGCTCCTGTTGGTCCTGTTCCTGTTTGTGATGGTCTTTGCCTTGGCAAAGATCAATTCCGGTGACAGGAAGAGAGAGGATGATGAGCAGGAGGCGTTTATTCGTGGTACTGAAGATACCGGAGATGACAGTGGCAGAGGAAAACGCTCTGACATGACCGGTGACGAGGAGAGAAAATGGAAAGCTGCACAGACAAATGAGGAAAGAGACAGGGCCCAGGAAGAGCTGATGCGAAAAGCCGGTAAGAAAAAGAAGGTTATGGAACATTGGCAGGCGATCGCGCTTTGGCTGATGCTCTATGATGTTGTGGCTGTGAACGCGGCGTTTATGCTGGCTTTGTGGGTGCGGTTTGACTGCAGGTATTCTTTGATACCGGATGTTTATTTGGGGGCGTTTTTGAGGTTTGCGCCGTGGTATACGGTGTTTAGTATTGTTGTTTATTGGGCTTTGAGGCTGTATAAGAGTATCTGGCGGTTTGCCAGTTTCAGTGAGTTATTTCGGATTGGGGCAGCGAATGTTGTCACCGGACTGTTTCAGATCATTGGGATCACTTTGTTTTTGGGGAGAATGCCGATTTCCTATTATTTGTTTGGTATTATGCTACAGTTTGCGTTTACGGTTGCAGTCCGGTTTTCTTATCGGTTTATTTTATTGGAACGTAACAGGAATAAACAGAGCGAAAAGGATATGGTGCTACATCGAGTGATGTTGATCGGAGCGGGAGCTGCAGGACAGATCATAATTAGGGATCTGAACAGGGCCAGTGAGGTGAAGGCAAAGGTTTGCTGTATTATTGATGATAACCCGAACAAGATGGGGCGTTACATAGAGGGAGTCCCGATCGTCGGGAATCGGGATGATATCCTACTGAGCGTGGAGAAGTATAAGATCGATCAGATCTTACTGGCGATTCCCAGTGCTTCGGCTGAGGAGAAGAGGGATATCCTGAACATCTGCAAGGAGACCGGATGTGAACTGAAGATACTTCC